>Ga0129309_1000695_pt1 | contig 23415 bp, 26 predicted proteins | sample L1105metagenome_FD_94439 | JGI IMG/M metagenome (GOLD analysis project Ga0129309, IMG submission 94439) | Ring-tailed lemur group fecal microbial communities from Wisconsin, USA - L1105 metagenome | ecosystem: Host-associated > Mammals > Digestive system > Large intestine > Fecal | place: USA...
ATGCCTGTGCATCTGCGATCATAATATATACATCATCAAATTCTCCTGAGTTCTGTAATTCCACTCTTCTTCTAAGGGAACCCACATAATGTCCGACATGCAGCTGGCCGGTCGGACGATCCCCGGTTAAAATAATCTTCTTCATAAAACTGATATCTCCTGTCTATTAAATTCAAAACCGCTTCAACGGGTCTTTTCGCATTCGTGTTTCTATTGTAACACAAAACAGCATCTTTGGAAACTATCCAAAGATGCTGTTTTTACCTTTGCTCTATTTTTACTGGTCTTCGCCGAATTCAGCTTTATATGCGGCAAGCAGTTTCTCCGGCCAGTCGGATGTCGGTTCTAAGATGCCGGTAAAGAAACGCAGCGTTTTCGGTTCATGTACAAACCTCAGACCGCCGATCAGCTCTCTGTGGTCGTATACCCATTTTACCCGGTCGATAACATATTCTGTCTGAGACAGCGTGAATACACGGCGCGGAAATGCCAGACGTACCAATTCCATTGATGCAAACCGCTCACTGCCGTCCGCATTCCGCTCTTCTGACAACGTGCCGCGCTCCATGCCGCGGATGCCGCCACAGAGGTAAAGTGCACATACCAGTGCTCCTGCCGGATATTCTTCTTGTGGAATATGTGAACAGATGTCCATCGCATCCAGGTGTGCACCCAGTCCGCCGCCCGGTGTGATCACAGGGACACCGTAATCATCCAGCTGTCTGACACAGTAGTCAATAAACTGCGGTCCCTGAGAGATCACATCCATCTCCATCGATTCATCGAAACCAACGATCATCGCTTCCATCTCTTTGACTGACATGCCTCCATATGTCAAAAAGCCTTCAAACATCGGAATCAGATCTTCCATAGAATGGAATAATGCTTCATCACGGATCAAAATTGCACCACCGCGGGCAAATCCGAACTTTCTTGCAGAGAAATATACGATATCAAACAGATCTGCAATCATTCTTGTAATCTCACGGATGGATTTATCCTTCATGGATTCTTCCCGCACTTTAATAAAATACAGATTATCCTGAAGGAGCGAAGCATCTAACACCGTAAGAATTCCGTATTTCTTTGCAATATCCGTAGCCGCTTTCATATTCTCATAGGAGATCGGCTGTCCTCCAATCAGGTTTGTTCCGGATTCAATACGGATATATGGTACATTTTCAGGAGTTTCCTTTATAATACATGCTTCCAGCTTATCAAGGTCAATATTGCCTTTGAACGGCAGGTCACTTTTCGATACAAGTCCTTCTTCTTTTACAAGCTCTTCCACACGACCTCCCAGACGTGTAATATGTGCTTTTGCCGTCGTAAAATGATAATTCATGATTACACAGCTGTCCGGTTTTACGAATCTGGTTGCGAGAATATTCTCACAGGCACGACCCTGATGTGCCGGCAGACAATACTTCATGCCGAAAATCTCTTCTAACTTCGCCTGCATACGGTAAAAAGTTTCACTTCCTGCATATGCATCATCTGCACGCAGTGTCGCAGACTGCATCAGATCACTCATGGCATTCACACCGGAATCCGTCAGCATATCCATAAAGATGTCTCCATTATGAAGCTGGAACGTATTAAATCCGGCATCATACATCTTTTTCAAACGCTCATCGGCAGGCAGAAGATTTAACTGCTGCACAATCTTCACCTTGTGCATCTCCATCGGAATCGGTTCATGTTTGTAAAACTTAATTGTCGGCATTTGTCATTTCCTCCTGAATTTTATTTGTTTCTTTTTGATTTATCATATATAATAATTATGTACTTTGATGATTTAAACCCACGTCGCTTTAACGCGTTGAAGCGACAATACAATCATAAATGATTTGAGATAAAAAGTCTAATAATTAAATGTGATAAATATTTAAGCAAAACTTATAGATTTGGACTATTTTATAAAAAAGGAGCATATACCATTGGATATTAGACAGATTTCCTACATTTTAGCAATTTCAGAGACGGGTAATATGACAAAAGCCGCACAGAAACTTCACGTTTCGCAGTCTGCTCTAAGTCAGACATATAAAGCAGTTGAAAGAGAACTCGGTCTGACGCTCTTTCAAAGGGAAGGTCGGAATCTCAGGCTGACAGAAGATGGTCGATACTTTTGTGAAAAAGGAGAACCGCTTTTACGAATGATGAATCTGTTTTTACAGGAAATGAATGATCGAAAGAAACATATTTCGAATACGATCCGATATTATACAGATGTTGTCGATAACTGTGATGAAACGATGATCCAATACCAGCATTTTTTCCCGGAGATAGAATTTCATCGATTTTACGGACAAACGACCGATGCGATAAAAGCCATTTTAAACAATAACATCAATCTTTCCCTTACACTGAGGCTGATCGAACATCCCGATCTGATCTCCGAAAAGTTAATTGATGAACCGGTTGTCGCTTTGCTGCCGCCGGGTCATCCTTTGACCGACCAGGACTTTTTGTACATCAGAGAATTAGATGGTGAGATTCTGACGATCTATCAGAATGCCGGCAGCCTGAAGGAACTCTTTTATGAATTTTTCAGACTCGGCGGTGCCAGAGTTTCAAAAGTCATGGAAGTATATGATCCTTTTATCCAAATTCAAAATCACATGGGATTTATCTTTATGCCGGAAAGTACTTATATAAACTTTAAGAGACGACATATGCTCGGTAATCTGTCAGGCATTCGCGTTGCAGATGAATTCTGCCGAAGAAGAGTATTCCTGACCTATAAGAAAGAAATGAAGAGAAACCCTCTGCTAAAAGGGTATTTTCATTATCTGAAGTGTTATCATAAGATCAGCCAGGAGGAAGCCTGCCTGCCGGATCTTGATCGATTTTATGTGAAAGAAAACTATCATCTGGAAGCATTCGAGGGATGAGTGATCATCCCTCCGACTTATCCCGCAATCTCTTTTATCACTTTCATCAGTTCTTTTGCACTGCTTACCTCCCGGTCTGCACGAATCTCACCTTGCGGCATCTCCCGCCGGCGGTGGTTAAACCAAATCACATGCCATCCTGCATTTTTCGCTCCTTCAACGTCCACTTCAAACGTATCTCCAACAAACCATGTCGTCGCCGGATCAAGCTGCAATGCCTGCCGGACTGCATAAAATGCATTTGGATTCGGCTTCGTGTATCCGATATCCTCTGATATGAAGATCTGTTCATCCGTAAACCAACGGCTCAGTTTCAGATTCTCAGCTTTTCTCTTTTGATATTTGTGCTTTCCATTCGTCAATGCCCCAATCGGAATCTTCTGTGCGATGCAATAATCCAGGATTTCGCATATTCCGGACGGTACATGGATGTGCTTCTGATAATAGCGGTAACGTTCTTCAAATCTTGCCGCAAGCTCGTTCGTCACTTCAATTCCAACATCCGCATACGTCTTTCGGATACGATAGGCGAATTCCTCTTCCATCGTGATCAGCCCTTTCTCAAGCATATAAAATGCCTCATCGCTGTAAATTCTGGATGCTTTGAAAAGCTGTTCACAGTCAGCATCTGTCTGTTCCGCAAATAACTCCTGATGTGCCCGCTCAAATGGCTCCATCAGATTATAAAGTGTATCATCCACATCAAATATGATCGTTATCATCTTTTGTTTCCTTTCTCTTAACTCCTTACTTTTCCTATTAAAGTAAATAATAAAAACATGATCAGATTGGCACAGACAACACTCGCACCTGACGGCGTTCCATATACATAGGAGAAGATCATCCCTGCCAGAAAGCAGCCGACCGATAATACTGCCGAGCTGATGACAACCGATAAGAACTTCTTAAATACCTGCATCGACGTCAGTGCCGGAAAGATGATCAGACTCGAGATCAGCATCGCACCCATCATCCGCATACCGAGTACGATCGTAATCGCCGTCAAAAACGCAATGATCATATTATATGATTTTACTTTCGTTCCGGTCGCTCTTGCAAATGTTTCATCAAATGTAATCGCAAAAATACGATTATAAAAGATAAGAAACAGTGCGAGTACCGCAATGCACAGCACGACGCTCAGCCTTGCATCCTCTCTGCTGACAGAAAGGATGCTTCCAAACATATAATTATACACTTCCATATTCATCCCGGTTGTAATGGAGATCGCCATTACGCCGATCGCAAGTGCTCCGCTCGAAATCAATGCGATTGCTGAATCTCCTTTGATCTTGGCATTCTCACTTAACTGCAGCAATAAGAATGCCGCTGCAACGACGACCGGAATCGTCAGCTTCAGCGGTGCCACACCGAGTGCCGTTGCGATCGCCAACGTTCCAAATCCGACATGAGACAGACCGTCTCCGATCATCGAATATCGTTTTAATACGAGACTGACGCCGAGCAGTGCTGCACATAATGATACCAAAAAACCAACCAACAATGCTCTTGCCAAAAAATCATATTGAAGCATCTCCTGCAATATACGTATCATCTTAATCCTCTCCCATCCAAGTTCTTCCGACTTTGGAATGTCTATACTCCTGTGTCGTTCCAAAAAAGATCTGCCTCTCTGCCAACTGTAAAATATGTGTCGCTTCCCTGACCGCCATACTGATATCATGCGAGATCATGATCACTGCAATCCCGTGCTTCCGGTTCAGCTCCCGGATACAGCGATACATCTCTTTAGTCGTCGTCGGATCAAGCCCTGTCACAGGCTCATCAAGCAGCAATACTTTCTGTGTTGCGCAAAGTGCCCTCGCAAGCAGCACGCGCTGCCTTTGGCCACCGGACAGTTCCTGATAACTGCGATTACGAAGTTCATAGATTCCCATAATCTTCATCTTTTCATATGCCTCCTGCCGGTCTTTCCTTCCAAAGAAGATCCGGCTGCCAAGGCGATTCAATCTTCCTGATACGACCACTTCATAGACACTTGCCGGAAAGTTCTTCTGTACATCCGTCTGCTGAGGCAGGTATCCGATCTCATTCTTTTTCAGTCCATCCGATAAGATCAGTTCTCCTTCCATCGGAGCGATCAACCCTAAAATTCCTTTCATTAATGTACTTTTGCCGGATCCATTTTCTCCAACCACGCACAGATAATTTCCCTCTTCTACTTTAAAATTCAACTGTTCCGCAACTGCTTTTCCTTCATATCCAAAAGCAGCATCCTTGCATTCTATGAAAGCCATCTAATTCAAAGCCTCCTTTAATACTTCTACGTTCTCCCACATAAAATCCAGATATCCAAGCCCCTGCTCGAACTGTTCTTTTGTAATATTGTGGCACGCATGAAATTCCCGCTTTACCGCGCCGGTATCTTCACAGATCGTATCCGTCATCTGCTGATTCGATAGTTCCGTATGGAACACGACCGGTATCTTCTCTTCCTTTACTTTATCGATCAAAAATGCAACGGTCTTCGCACTCGGTTCCGTATCCGATGCACATCCCGGAAATGCCGCATAATAAGTCAGCCCGTATTCCTCAACAAAATACCGGAGCGGAAATCGATCCCCGAAGATCAATGTCTTTCTCTTTGCATGATCAACTACATCCCAAAAAGCCTGATCCAGTTCTCTCAGCTGTTCCGTATAGCTCTCTGTATTCTCCTGATATACCGCCTTATGCTTTGGATCGGCTTTTTCAAATGCTTTTCCTAATGCTTTCGTGATCTTGATCGCATTCGCGGGAGCCGTCCATACATGTTCATCATATTCTTCCTCTTCGTCATGCTCATGTTCATGTTCTTCGGCTTCCATGCCTTCGACCGCCTCTTCTTCATATAGTTCTACGCAATCCATCAGACGTACCACCGTAATCTGTTGATCGAGATCGTCCAGAATATCGCTGACCCATTCTTCCGATTCACCGCCGGTATATACGAATACATCACAATTTTGAATCTTGAGCATATCCCTTGGTGTCGGCTCATAAGAATGCGCTTCTTCGCCCGGTGCGAGCAGCATTGTCACATCTGCAGCCCCTGACGCTGCATGCCGTGCAAAATCATATGGTGCGAAATCCGTCGCAACGATCTGCATCCGTCCGGTATCCTTTTCTTCTTCGGGCTGCAGTCCCATACATCCGGTAAGCATTCCAATACATAAACTGACACTGAGCAAAATTGCCATCCATCGTCTTATCATTCTGAGCACCCTTCTCTCATTCTTCTTTTTCACATGATTCACAGATCCCATACAGAATGGAATTCTGACACTGCAGACGGAAATGATGATGTTCCATCATATGATCTGAAATCTCGTCCATAAAACCACAATCCAGATGAATCATCCGTCCGCATCGTACACACTGCATATGCAAATGCTGATGACAACGGTCTTCTTCGACATACTGAAAAACTGCCTTTCTGCCATCTTCCTGTTGATACTTTAAAACCTTATGTTCCATCACGAGCTTGTCCAGATAACGATAGATCGTACTCAGATTCACATGCTCCTGATTCTCCATCAAAAACTGCTCTATATCAGAAATGCTGACCGCATGATCCTTCTCTTCTAACAGATACTGCCAGATCATCTTTCTGCCTTTTGTTTGATACTCACGCTTTTTCATTCTATTCTCTCCAAAGGATATTTATACATTGCTATGTATTATAAAAAAGAATCTATAAAATGTCAACAAATTTGCAAAAGATTTGCAAATTGCAGTTCAGCCATGCACAAGGATAAAAAAGGCTGAATCACAAAATCTCTTTTGTAATTCAGCCTCAGTACTTAATCTGTTATGGAATGGATCGCCCACTCAATCTCACGGTTGATCGCCTGCATCTCCAAATCGAGTTTCGCACTCTCTTCCGCACATCGCTTTAACCGCTTTTCCACATCCTCTACCTGTGGAATATCCTTTTTATATCGTACTTTATGCTCCAGACTCGCCCAGAAATTCATCGCGATTGTCCGGATCTGTACTTCTACCTGCATATACTCTTTATTATCTGCAAGAAAGATCGGTATCTCAACGATCAGATGCAGACTTCGATATCCATTTGGTTTTGGATCCCGGATATAATCCTTCTTTCTGATCAATCGTATATCGTCCTGCTTCAACAAAACATCTGCGATGTAGTAGATATCATCGACAAAAGAACAGATCACACGAATCCCGGCCACATCATGCAGATTCTCATAAATGCTTTCTGTCGTGATCGGCCATTTATTCCGATGCAGCTTTTCAACAATGCTGCTCGGTGTCTTGATCCGGCTGGACAGTGCCTCGATCGGATTGCGGTTATAACGGACACTGAAATCTTCATTCAATACTTCTAACTTCGTCCGCACTTCCCGAATCGCACACCGGTACTTCATCATAAGACGATTGAATTCGCCCGTCCCCTGTATCTGATTCGCAGCCGACTGAATCACCTTGTATTCCTCGGGATGCTTCTTCTTCTCTTCCATCTTCGCCATCATCGCTTTATCCCTCTGTTATTCATTCTCTGAACTTTCCTCTACAGACCGGCTCTCTGTTGATGAATCCTCCGCATCCGTATCTTCCTGATCATCGATCGGCGGGAAAGAAAAATACTTCTCTCCGGCTTTAAATCCTCCGCGGAACTCAGCCAGATCCGTTACCGTTACAAGCTGATATCCTTTATCGATCAACTCCGGTACAAGCTTTTTCGAGGCATTTAAACTGCTCTCATATAAAGAGTGCATCAGAACGATATCTCCATCCTGTGCCTTTCTTGCAATCTTATATACAGAGCCTGCATTCCGGCTCTTCCAGTCCAGCGTATCGATCGACCATAAAATGATCGGAACCCCACAGTTCGTCTTCACCATCTCATTCACAGCTCCTTCCGGTGCACGGAACATGATCGGATCTGCTGTCTCTCCAAAGCTTTTTAACAGTTCTTCATTTTTATGTATCTGTGCCAGCATGGCCTTTTTCGAAAGAGCCGTCAGTCTCTTATGATTATAAGTATGGTTTGCCAGTTCACTGTTCGAATCCGCAATTGCCTGTTCCTGCTTTTCAAGACTCGGTATATCTTTGACACGGCAGCCAACTTCAAAAAACGTTGCAGCAGAATCATACTGATCAAATAATTCTGCAAAATCCGATGAAAACTGAGACGGACCATCGTCATATGTAATCGCGATCATCGGCTTGGTACCGTCAACAGATCTCACAACCGCACCATCCTCATCTGTATAATAAATCTTCTTCTCTTCCTGAAGTACAAACCGTCCGGTAAGAATCTCTCCGTCTTCTCCATGATAATAAGACTTTCCATCCTTCTCCTCCCAACAGTTCTTCTTCACCTCTTCTGTCGTTGGAGTCTCCTTCACTCCTTCCTCTGCCGCTTTCGTCCCTTTTGCCTTTATATATGCGTTGCGAACCTGCCAGCAGCCGAATAAGATCAGCCCGATCGCAATGATCCCAAATAACAGCCTTTTTTTATTATTTTTTCGCTTTTTATATATTTTTCTCGTCATAAATACATTACCCTCTGCCTTCTCCTGTCGTTTTTCGACATTTTTAATCCTATACGGCATTATTATAGTCCATAATAAATTTTTTGTAAATAAAGGACATCTTAAAAAGGTTTACAAATTCCTTAAAAGCGAAAGGACGATCTTAATCTTAAAACGCTGCAGTATTCCTATATTTTTTCCAGAGCAGTCCGATCATTTTCACGAATATTGCACATACCAACGCATTGAGAAGTGTCAAACCGAGCATTGCCGCCGTCTTTTCCCATGGACTGTAAGAAATCATATGCTCTTTTACATAATCAAGCGGCAAAACCTGACTCAAATAAATTGGCAGACTGGCCTTCCCGAGGAAATAACAGAACGGGCGATCAAACAAGTGATTCCCTAAAACCTGTTCACTAAATATGAAAGCAATCACCATCATCATTACAAAAATTGCATAAATCTCATACCACGTGTTAATTGTCGACATCACAAAAGCTGCAATAAACACCCCCCACACCACTCTAAAACAGTCAATCCAATTCGTTTTTTATAAGAAATTACTTTTTGAGAAAGAACGCGTGAGATTTCGAAGGTCACGGTTCCAAGAGCGATTTCGGCAATTGCACGAATCATACAGATAAAAATAAACCCATTCCATCTTCCCGTATCCGTAAATGTTCCAAAATTATGTACCAGATAGCCCAGCAAAAACATACTGCCCACCGGAGCGATCACATGTACAAACATCGAATAATACTTTCTGCAGATTGGATAGAGGATCATAATTGCAAACAACATGCACGTAATATACCATTCTACACGGTTCAGATTTCCAAAATCAAATCCTATTTTGTTAAAAAAGAAAAGATTCGGCAATACCCTGAAAAATCTTGCACATATTGCCCGTATGGAATCATGGTTCACATACGAAGTAACCGTAAACATAATAAAGAACGCCGTAAAATGCCACGGCAGGATGGACTTCGCTTTTCGCCATGTGTACTGAACCGTCTCTAATCCAAGATCCTGTATACTCCCTGTCATCTGCTTTCCATTGCTGTCATAATTCTTCTTATAAATACTCTTTGCCATAAAAAAACCGGCTATAAGGAAGAAGAATTCTACTCCTATATAACCTCTTGCAAAAAAAGCAAAATGCATCGTCTCTTTATTCACAGACATATAGTGCTTCTGCGCATGATATAATACAATCGCTATTGCGAATAGAAATCTTATTACTTCAACTTTTCCATTTCTTTTTGTCATAATACATTGCCTCCTTTCCTCATTTTCTTATATCACCCTTTTTTTGTCAACAATTATGCGGATTTTTCTATACAACAAAAGGGCCGTCATTGTACGACAGCCCCTTTCATTTATGAAATCTTCATAAAACCGCTTATTCTGTAATCATTGTGAAGTCTTCCCAAGGGATATTCACTTCTGCACCTTCATTGATAATCGCATCTACGTGCATTAATAATGGGTAATCACTTAATGAAACAATCCCTCTTTCTGCCAGTTTGCGGACAGCTCTTGCTGTTCTTGTTGCAATTACGATTGATTCTAATGTCACGCCGGCTAATTCGTCCATTGCTTCCTGGAATGTTAAGCCACGTCCTAACAGAGTTCCGATCTTACGTGTTCTTCCGCCAAATACCGTTACATATAAATCTCCGGCTCCATGAACGATATTCTCCGGTTTACCGCCGATCAGGTCTAACAGACGTGTCATCTCCTTTACGCCCTGTCCGAACAGTGCTGCCTGAGAGTTATAATGAACAGCACCGATCTTGCCATCTCTCTTTTCTGCAAGTCCGACTGCCAGAGATACGCCTAATGCATAAGCATTCTTCATTGCAACTGCACATTCTACTCCGACTACATCCGTAGAAAGGCTGATATGATAATAATCCGTCGCTAATAAGGACTTGATGTACTTTAATGTCTCCATATCTTTTCCACAGAAAGCAACATGGCTGTCATCATGATCTGCTAATTCATAACTGGTACATGGACCGCCGATCGCATTAAAGTTAATGTTCTTTCCTTCCGGCTGTCTTTCGGCAAAGATTGTTGGATAAGGAACCAGTGTTCCATCATCTAAATCTACCATACCTTTTGTTACCGTTAATAATGGTACTTCTTCCGGAATGATCGGAAGTACTTCATCACAGAACCAATCCAGACCAAAGCTGCTGACACCGCCCAGGATCAGATCTGCTCCAACTAATGCTTCCTGAACCTCTTCATACTGATAATACTTAATTCCGTCGTGAAGAGTTCTTTTTAATGTAATATGAAAATTGTCTTTTCTTAATCCATCGATGATATCACGGTCTAACGGTGATCCAACCAATCTTACTTCGTGTCCGTTCTCAAATGCCGGAAAAGTAATTGCAGAGTTCATCTGACCTGCACAGATAAATGTAATAACGCTCATGTTTGTTCCTCCTGATTAAAAATTTTTTGCTTTCATCCATTTGCTGATTCTATATAATCATATATTTTTCGATGTGTCAAACTTAAAAAATGGCTATTTTAAGCCATTTTTTAAATATTTTCATTAATCATTCGTTTTGATTAGCTCTGTTCTTTTTTCTCCTCAGTAAAAAAATTTCTTTTCCGAAATGAATTCCTTGAATTCATGCCGTTTTCCAGTTATACTGTAATTAATCAAAACGTGTATTTGATTAGTTATCACTATTAATCAAAATAAATCAAATTATTTTTGCAGCCGGAGAATCTGATTCCCCGATCTGCAGCACTGACAGAAAAGGAGCCATCCATGGGCAAACGAAATAAAGTAACAACCAGAGATATTGCAGAATATGTGAACCTTTCTCAGTCTACCGTCTCCATGATCTTAAGTAAGAAGACGAACGTATCATTTTCACAGGATACCATAGACCGGGTAGAAGCGGCTTCCAGAGAGCTGGGCTATAAAAAACCGGAAACCGGGATAAAGAAAAAAGAGAAGAACCTTGCGAAGAGCATCATTGTCATCTGCCCGACCTTCTCCAACGGATATTATACGATGGTCAATCAATCCATCAACGAACAGGCACAAAAGTATGGCTACACGGTATTTACCGTATCCACACTCCGCGATGCGGATACGGAAGCCAATTACCTGAAGCTGCTGCTCGGCTTTGAACTCGCCGGAATCATCGCACTTTACCCTCCGGAAAAGATGGCTGCTTCCAACACGCTTTCCAAGCAGGTTCCATTCGTCCTGGTCGGAGACAAACCAAAAAACTGCCGTTTTGATTCCGTCGAACTTGACAGCAAGAAAACCGGCTATATGATTGGTGAACACTTGATCACGCTCGGTCACCGCCACATTACTTTCGTATCCTTTCCGATCAAGGCAAAAGAAATCAACCGGATCTACCGACTGGAAGGACTAAAAGCAAGTTTTGAGGATTATGGCATTGACCCTGCACAGATCCTCATTCAGACACCTTCTTCTTCCGAATACCGCCGATACAGTCCCGATAATCCGGAATACGAAAACGGATACGTGCAAACGAAAAAAGCATTGCAGGAACATACCCGTTCGACGGCATTTATCGGCAACAACGACATCACCGCCTATGGGATCATGGCTGCAATCTCCGATTCCGGCTATAAGATTCCAAAAGATTACTCCGTATGCGGATTCGATAACTTCTCCCTCTCCGGCATGCCTCAGATCTCCCTGACAACCGCAGAGCATGCAGCAAGACAAAAGGGCAAAGAAGCGGTCGATATGATCTACCGGAAGAATCAGCAGAAAAAAGAAACTTCAAACCACTCCTACATTATGCGGATGGAGTATGAACCCGAGCTGATCATACGAAGATCAACCGGAAAATGTCCGGATCAAACGGATAAATAGATCGGTTATCCACTTATAAAAGCAGGGGAAACACGATGTCATCTTCCATAATAATCCGACTTTTCTTCCATCACACTCAGATATGCCGGACGGATGATCTTGCTCATCCCTACCATCTCCTCGATCCGATGCGCACTCCAGCCAACGATACGTGCCATTGCGAACATCGGCGTATACAGTTCTCTCGGGATTCCAAGCATCTCATATACAAATCCGCTGTAGAAGTCAACATTCGGACTGACGCCCTTGTAGATCGGTCTCTTTTGATAGATCAGCTTCGGTGCCAGATCTTCTACTGCATTATATAAGAAGATCTGATCATCCAATCCTTTTTCCTGTGCAAGCCGCTCAACAAAACCTTTGAAGATGACTTCTCTCGGATCGGACAGTGAGTAGACCGCGTGTCCCATTCCATAAATCAGACCTTTTCCATCGAAAGCTTCTCCGTCCAAAATCTTCTCCAGATATGCGGAAATCTCATCCTTGTCGTGAATGTCCTTTACATTGTGACAGATATCATCCATCATATCCATGACTTTCAGATTCGCTCCGCCATGCTTTGGTCCTTTTAAAGAGGACATTGCCGCAGCGATCGCAGCATAAGTGTCCGCACCGGAAGATGTTACGACACGAGTGGTAAATGTTGAGTTATTCCCTCCTCCGTGTTCCATATGCAGCATCAGTGCAATATCCAGCACTTTCGCTTCCAGCTTTGTATACTGCTTATCCGGCCGCAGCATCATTAAAATGTTCTCTGCGGTAGATAACATCGGATCCGGATCGTGGATAAACATACTCTTATCATTGACATAATAATCATAAGAAATATAGCCATATACGGCAAGCATCGGAAATACACTGATCAGTTCCATACACTGCCGAAGGCTGTTGCTTACGGACGGATCCAATGCATTGTTATCATAATTCGACAATGTCAGAATGCTCCTTGTCATCGAATTCATAATATCCTTACTCGGCCGCTTCATAATGACATCCCGTGTAAAATTCGGCGGCAGCTGCCTGCACACGGACAAAACCGCACAGAACTTTCTCAGATCCTCATCCGACGGCTTCTCGCCAAATAACAGCAGGTATGCGGTACGCTCAAAGCAAAATCCTTTTTTATGCATCTCCGCTACCAGTTCTTCAATCGGATATCCACGATACCACAGATGCCCTTCATCCGGCACTTTTTTCCCATTCTCTTCCTTAAATGCCGTGATCTTCGATATATTGGTCAGTCCTGCAACCACCCCTTTGCCGGATATATCCCTTAAACCTCTTTTTACTCCATATTCCGCATATAAATGATCTTCTATCGCATTATTCTTTCTGCAGATCTCTTCCTGCTCTCCGGCATAGACTTGGATCCTTTTCATTACTTCTTCATAATTCATCGGCATCCACCTCCATTTTCTACTAAAAACTACTATATCTATCACAAAAAATCGATTTTGACTATTCTATCATAAAATGGAACAAAAGTATGCCTTTTTTATATTTTTTTAAGAAATGAACGAAAAAGTTAATTTATAAACAAAACATAAACTGCCGTTGCTCTAAATCAGATCGAAGTATTCTAATGCCTGATACACTCCGTGTTTCTGAATATCCGTACTTTCTTCCGAAATCAGCGTGCCATCAATATCAAAGAAAATTAATTTTTTATTCATCTGTTCATTACTTCTTGCGCTTATTATTCGAATAAGTATATTTCATCGGTGTCTTTTTCTTCTTCAGATACTTTTTCGACGCTGCAAGATACAGCAGCATCGTCACTACAACCGCCGCATCTCCTGCATACATCAGATATACCGATGTCTTTGGCGGCAAGATCGTCGCCTGACCGACAAAGATCATCGTCAGAGACACTGCAAACAGCCACGTCAGCAGTCCCATCGGCTTGGAAAATGCCCGTACAGACTCTTCCGTATACTTATCTCCCGCAACATACGCTTTTCCTTTCGCAATCTGTGAATATCCTGCCACTACGAGAAAAACCACAATTGCCACATCCACTGCTATTTTTACATTCATGCCTTTTATCCTCCTGCAATATTTAATTTATCCTATGATACTTCCTAACACGCCATAAGAAACAATGTCCATGATCACGGTTGCCATCAGCACACCCAAAAAAATGGCTGCAGATGCTTTTTTAATATCAAATTCCAGCAAAGACGCGATCAGTGAACCGGTCCACGCTCCTGTTCCCGGAAGCGGGATGCCGACAAACAACAGTAAAAAGATAAACTCACCCTTTTCCACGCCGGCTGACTTTTTCTCTGCACGGGCTTCCAGTTTGTATACCAAGCCGCTCAGAATATTATGCTTCTTCATAAATTCAAATATTTTCTTGATAAACAACAAAATAAACGGAATCGGTATAATATTCCCGATAATGCAGATCAGATTCGCTTTGATCAACGGGATCTTCAACAGCGTTGCAACAATCACACCGCCACGCAGTTCAATCAGCGGCAGCATAGACACAAAAAATACAAAAAGCTCTTTCGGCAGAAAATGTCCCAAAGAACTTTGATACCATAATACTAAACTTTCCATAATTGAATCTCCATTTTTAAATTTGCTTCGTTACAATTTTACAATATGGTATTATAACACACTTTATTCTTTTGTCATAGAACAAAGCGGAGCATTTATCGTTGTATAGGAGATTCAGGGAGATTTCCTATACAACGATAAAAAAGCTGCTGCATGATATATTTTCACGCAACAGCTCCAAAACTTCTATTATTTTACAATTCTTCTGACACAGTTTACAGAACGGTAATTGGCTTTTGAAATATGTATTCCTGTCGATGTGCTTCCGGCATGAACGACCTGATTGTTACCAATATAGATTCCAACATGTCCGCTTCCATTCTGAACGTCATAGCAGATCAGATCTCCGACTTTCTTATTCGACCAGCTTACCGCTGATCCATAAGATCTCTGTGATACCGAACTGTGTGGCAGAGAGTATCCGAAATGTGCAAATACCGCCATCGTAAATCCGGAACAGTCCGCTCCGTTTGTCAGACTGGATCCACCCCATTTGTATGGATTTCCTACGAACTTTAATGCATAATTGGCCACCGCACTTCCGGTTACCGACGATGCAGATGCCGTAGAAATGGATCCTGATGGTTTGCTGCTTGACAGATAGCTGCTGTATACATAGCGGTAAACGCCATTATACTTTACTTTCGTCCAGCTTCCACTCGTTCCATAACAGGTGATCTTTGTGCCTCTTTTATAACTTCCTACTTTCGTACTGCTCGTCGATGCTTTCGCACGAACGACCAGCGAACTCGCCGTTACATACCTCGTATAAGCACTGCTTGAACTTCCAGATGATGACGGCTTTTTACTGGACAGATAACTTGTAGAGACATAACGATATGAACCGCTATACTTTACTTTTGTCCAGCTTCCACTTGTTCCATAACAAGTTACTTTTGCGCCTCTTTTATAACTTCCTACTACACTCCCACTCATGGATGCTTTCTTGCGTACGTTCAGCGAACTTGCTGTTACATATCTTGTATAAGATGCATACGCATCTTCATAAGAAATACAAAAAACCATTCCAAATGTAAGAACCGCAATCGTCAATAAGCTGAGAATCTTACCAAATAATCTTTTTCTCATATGCTCTCCTTCCTTTGATTTTCGTTTTCATAGATATTATATCTTAATTTTATTAATTTGTAAACATTTTTGTAATAATTTCGTAATAATTATTACAGGATATTAATATATATGTGAAGGCATATCATAAAAATACCGCACAGAATACTATAACGCATTTGTACGGAAAAAGAAAGTGGTAATTTCTGTCATATTGAGAAAAATTCGGCCACACACGATTCCATGCATGACCGAATCAAACCTTTTTTATTTATTTAATTTACGATAGACAAACGTCAATACAATTCCCGCCGCACTTAATGCACAGGCAATTAAGAATGCATTCTGATAAGCACCGGTTCCGGCATAGATATTTCTCATGATCTGAGGGCCAAAATATCCTGCCAGAGCAAATCCGATAAACATAATTCCATAATTCACGCTGTTGTGCTTCGCGCCAAACTGATCCGCCGTAAATCCCGGAAATACACCCATAAATGATCCGAAGCTGATTCCGACAATTGATAATCCGATATAGAATGTCGTAACCGTACCGATTCCCGAAATATAGAAACAGATCAGGCCGACAATCGAAAGACAGCAGGCTGCCATAAGCGTATTGATCCGTCCAATCTTATCGGAAATATATCCCGCAAGAATCCGTCCAAGTGCATTGAAAAACGACAGTACTGATACCGCAGCACTTGCAGCGATCACAGTCATTCCAATCATCTCCTGTGCTACTGCGGATGCCTGAGAGATGATCATCATTCCGCTGAACGCCCCACTCGTCAATAAGATGAGCATCACATAAAATACCGGTGTCTTCATCATCTGCTTCCAGTCCATGTCCTTTCCGGCCGCTCCCTTAACCGTCGGAGGGACATATCCTTCCGGCAGATAGCCATCCGGACACTGTTCCAGCACTAATGTACACAAAAGGATGATGATCAAAAATGCTGCTCCAATGCTCTTGAATGCAAATGCGGCATCCGTTCTTCCGACGATCATCGTAACGATTGGCAGTAAGATAACAGAACTTCCTCCGTAGACAGCCGTTGTCATTCCTCCGATCAATCCACGCTTATCCGGAAAATACTTCACACTCGTAGAAATCGTACATCCATATGCCATTCCCAAGCCAAGTCCCGCGATCAGACCATAAGTTACAATTAAAAAGCTCACACTCGTAGCAAATCCAGAAGCGATCATACCGCCTCCGAACATCAGTCCGCCCAGTGCAATGACTTTCTTCGGTCCCAACCGGTCATTGACCCAGCCGCCCGAGATCATCGTGATCGGTCCGACGGAATTCGCAATTGTATACACGATTGCCAGATCACCCGGTGTTACATTCAGGTGCAAAGTTGTATTAAAATAATCCGTCATGGCAGAAGCAAACACACTCCATGCATAAATCGAGCCGAGACATAGATTGATCAGACATGCAGATGCTAATATTATCCATCTTTTTTTATCAATATTCATACTTTTTCCTCTTCTTCTCATTTTTTTATTTACTATACCATATTTCCATCCGATCAGCCCCACGAAAGAAGCTTTTTGAAAATCTTTTCTATCTGCATTTCGTTTGCCTGCATAATCAAAATATGCTAATCTTACATTTGTAACCGGAAATATCGCACAGAGTCATCTGATTCTGCATATGATATCCATAAGGACTTATGTAAATGAAAAATCAATATCAAAGAAAAAGGAGTATAGAGATTTGACGAAAGAACTTTTATGCGGTATCCTGATTCCTTTTGCCGGTACCACACTCGGTGCATCATGCGTTTTATTTATGAGAAACCGTATGAATGAAATGCTGCAGCGTATCCTGATTGGATTTGCAGCGGGTGTAATGGTCGCCGCTTCCATCTGGAGTCTGATTCTCCCTGCTATGGAACAGGCAGCGGACATGGGACATTTTGCATTTCTTCCTGCTGTTCTCGGATTCTGGTTCGGAATCCTGTTCCTGCTTTTGCTGGATAAAACCATCCCACATCTGCATGCGAACAGCAATGAACCGGAAGGCATGCGGTCGAACCTTCAAAAGACAACGATGCTCGTATTGGCGGTAACTCTGCATAATATTCCGGAAGGACTGGCGGTCGGGGTCGTGCTTGCGGGCTGGCAGAGCGGGAATACCGGCATTACGATGATGGGCGCCATGGCACTTTCCATCGGTATCGCGATCCAAAACTTTCCGGAAGGTGCGATCATATCGATGCCGCTTCGTGCAGACGGCATGAAAAAGCAAAAAGCCTTTCTCTATGGCATGCTTTCCGGCATTGTCGAGCCGATTGCAGCAATTCTGACGGTTTTCGCTTCCGAACATATCATCGTCCTGCTGCCATATCTTCTGGGCTTCGCAGCCGGCGCCATGATGTATGTCGTCATCGAAGAACTGATACCGGAAATGTCAGTCGGAAAACATTCCGACCTCGGCACGATTGCTTTTGCGGTTGGATTCACGCTTATGCTGATCCTGGATACGGCACTGGGATAATATAAAAAATGTCACTATAACAGGGGAAGCAATTCACACTGCTTCCCCCATCTTATGTCTTTATAAACTTATGTTTATCATATTTCCAGGAAATAATTCCTTTATTCTATCTCGTAATAAATATAATTTCCGCCTATAGCTAAAATTCCTTTTTCTACTACATCTTTAGCCGAATTAAAATCAAATCCATTTAAAAAGATTTCCGACTTTAACTCTGTCAGGGCATCATCTTCTCGCAAGCAAGATCGTCGACCAGAATATTTATTTTTATTATAGTGAAGAACTGTCAATTGATCAGTTGCATACTTTTCTTTCGGTTCAAAATAGTAAATCGCATTATATCCGCCTTCATTATAATTCGGATTTTCTCCTTTTTCTATTCCTTCAATCTCTATCTTTTGAATATATTCATCATTTTGATAAATTCCATTCGCATACGCCACAACATCATTTTTATGGGATTCATCCAGGAAATGGATATTCATATGTACACCCTTTTCACTTTGATAAGGATATATATCTTCCTTCTTATCATCCGACTTGCTATTATTCTCTGTAAAAAATATTTCTGCAAAAACCTGATTCTTTTCCCTGAGTTCTATGCCATGATCATCACTTTTCCCAATAAACCAGCCCTCCTTCGGTTTTCCACAAATATAAATAACGGAACATTCATATTCTATATTTCCCGTATAATCTTTGATGCATCCCATGAAAGACATTAATATCATTAAAAAACTGACGATAACGGCTACATATTTCTTTTTCATCATTCACCTCCTTATATGCTCCTGTTATTATCTAAATAATTTAATCCAATAAATAATTTTTATGTTTAAGTTTCCACGTACTACCACTCACTTTTGCTACATATTTACTATAATTAGTAAATTTGCTCCATGATGATGAACTTGGTTTATATGTGTTCGATAAACTAACTGCACCACCAAATGAACTCATTCCAGCTTCGCCATATTTTACACTTTGAGTACTCACTTTTACACCTGCATCTATTATTTTATATTTACCAGATACTTTTGTTAAGCAATAGTGTTTTAGTCCATTTGAATCATTTTTCTTTTTAAAATATATAGTAGAATACGCAATCAATGAGACGGTTTTATCATAATCATCATCAGTCATCAGTCACACTACCTTGTGGAACTATACCCGTTGCGTCTGGAATATTTATAACATTTGCTTTTGTCATCGCATAAATATCTGTATCTGCTCCATCTTCAGAGTCAAGTTTTTCATCTTGAATGATATAGCTGTCGACATTTAAAGTTTCTTTTGTACTATTTTCTGTTATTATATCCAAGTTCTCATCCACGTTTAAAACATTAGTCTGTTCAGAATTTTCTGCATTTTTTAATAAATCTTTATAATTTTCTGAAATATATTTTTCATTTTCTTCGATTATTTCTTGTTCATCAGATGTCATATAAATGCAACCTGCTGTTTCTGCTGAAATCGTGTTAATAAAAATATTAGCTACTAAAATAAAACTCATAACAAATGCTATACTACTTTTTAAAATATTTTTCTTTCTCATAATTTATTTTGTATGAAGTTTTAAATTTTCATTGGTCTATACCTCTCTTTCTTCTATTCACAACAAACAAGTTACTCTTTCTTAATTCAGGCAGTATGCCAAAAATCACAAAAGACACCGCAATAAAAATTGTTTTTGCAAACAAAATTGCATTACCCAAAATAAAAACTATATAAAAAATCAGTTCTGCTAAACAAATATATATACAATATCTGTGATACACTTTTCTTTCTGTCTGATTAAGTGGTCTGTTTTTCGTTTCTACTGGTACTTTAAAAATAATAAAAATCATTTCTGTTAACAACATCATATGCATTATATATGTATAAATATTTAATTTAAAAACGATCAATAAACTTAATATAATACTGGCATACGTCAGATATGTACAATTTCTTTTATTTAATGCATGATATCCTCCTGCAAACACCCGAAGGCTGCCATAACATAATTCAAAGATGATTCCTACTGCAATATCCCCTAATAACGCTGCACAAGCGACCGTAAATAAAAAATCTATACTGCCGTTCCAAATTCTACACAAACCAAAATAAATAATCTGATCGTTTGTCTCATCCACAAGATTTTCTGATTTTAAAATTTGTAAAATCTTATCTGTCATGATATTTTTTCAACTGTTCTAACTGCGGATTTAATTTTTCTTGATAAAATCTTTTATGACATGTTGTATTTACCGCTACTGTTGCTATTGCAAATGACAAGTGATATAAAGCTTTTATAAGTTTTGAATTAATTTTCATATGTAATATGCTCCTCCTTTAAATCTGTTTTAACTTCTGTTTACTTATACTATACCATGTTTTTCTATTCATTTTTCCAACTTGGTAAAACTGGCACGATATAGGGTAAAAATTGCACAAAAAAATAATATTATTAAACTTTCTTTTCGACAAATTCAATAATATTATTCTTTTCTGTAATTGTGTTTTATAATATTTTCCAAACCGGTGTCGTTTTACTTTACATACATCAGAATATCCGTCTTGAATCGGCGATCCGTCGTACCGGTCTGATATTCTCCGTCATATTTTTCTACAATCTCGGATATATTTTTTAATCCAAATCCATGTCTTTCTTTTTCTTCCTTTTGGCTGATCAATCTTCCTCGCTCTTTAGATACATTTCCATTGTAAGAATTATAAATTCTCATCACAAAAATACCTTTTTGATACTTCATTCCGATATACAGATATCTCTGCTCTTCTCTTACTTTTTCTAAAGCTTCTAACGCATTATCCAACAAATTACCAAGCAAAATATTCAGATCCACATTAGACATAAATGCAGTTTCCGGCACTTCTACATTTAATTCAACCCGACATTTCAGGTTCTTTGCCCTAAACAGCATATAATTTAAAATGGCATCAAGTTCTCCATTTCCTGAATGAACAAATTGTCCAAATTCAAGTTCAATCTCACTAAGTTCTCTGATATAATCTGATGCTTCCTGATATTTCCCATCTTTCAAATATAACTGCAATAACAGCATATGATTCTTCATATCATGGCGAAATGATTGTATCTCCTTTTGTGATTGTTCCATAAGCTGTATCTGATTTTCATACATTAGAATCCTGTCTTCAATGGCTCTTTTTTCTGCTTTTTCAGTATATACTTCCACAATTTTATCATATAAACCAAATGTATTGAGAACCATCAGACAAAGAATACTTAAAATAATTAATATAGAATCATTACTTTTGGCACCGGTCAAAGATATGATTTCTTCTATGAACAAACTTCCAATAATGATTACAAAAATATGTAAATAACTCCTGATCGAGAATAAATTTTCTTTATTAAATTTTACAATGCGATTTAATATGAAAACGACAATTATATAAATTACAATAAATAAAAAGCCCCCAAATTTCTCTCTGTTTTCTACTTGAAAACGGCATAAAAGCTGCCAGACCAACTCTTCCATCAAGATTCCCATGATCATTGCCGAAAAAACTGCTGCACATTTCTTTATCATAGAACCTTGGTATAAGAGGATGACCGCTGTCAATGATAATATCGTAAGTGAAAGCATATTCACATTATAGTCATTCAAACCAATATATAATCCCCAATGTATCCCCCATACACAGGCATATACAGCAATCGGTGGAATGCTCGTTTTTTTCTTTTTTTCCAAAAATAACTGTATCACCTTGAAATCTGCATATATACTTGCCATATTTAGTACTGCACTAAAAATCAATTCGGAAAGTCTCATGACCTGTATCCCCTCCGTTCATCATCCTCATCACTTTTTCATTGACCTGCTTGCGCATCGACCTGCTGACCGGAACTCTGTCCCCATTAACCATAATCATGCAGTCCTTCCGATATTCTTTTATGTAACTCATATTGACAACGTATGACTTATGTATCCGACAAAAATGATCCGAAGCCAACCTCGGTACAAGATTAGATAATTTTTCGTAAAAATTAATTATGCCGTCCAACGTAACCATTTGTATCTTCTTGCCGATACTCTGGAAATACTGAATGTGCTGTTCACTGATCTGATATTCACTTCTGCCGATTTTGTATCGAAACAATGCATTCCGGCAATAAAATAGTCTTTCATATTCCTTCATAATATATTCCACCCTGCCATAAGTAACCGGCTTTACCAGAAAATTCATCGGACGGATATCAAACAGCTGCATCGCATAACTCTCTTTTGCCGATATAAATACGATCTGCATCATTTCATTTTTCATATCTGAACGGATTCTCTGTCCGACATTGATTCCGCTATCCTCTTCCAGTTCGATATCTAAAAATAACAGGTCAAGTGGTCCTTCAGCCTCCATATTGGAAAATAATTCGATCGGGTGAACAAATAACTCTATCTTCACATCTGTATGGTTATCCGAAGCATATTTCAGTAACTGTGTTCTTAATTCCAACATAAATTGCTTCTCATCATCACATATTCCTATCCGTATCATTTTATTCCTCCATCATTCACCCATTATATCATATTCTCTTCCTGCTATAACAAATAAAAGAGGCATTCATTCTGCCCCTTTTAAATCTCTGCTTCTATTTCCAGTTTTTTTAACAGCCTCGACAATACGATCACTGCCGCGATTGCCAGCACAACTTCCGCAACTGTCTGTGCATAAGCAAGTCCGTAAAGCGGAAAAAGCATGTTCAATACGAAAAGTGCCGGAATCTCAAGCACAATCTTCCGCAATACTGCAAACACAAGCGATTCTTTTCCCATGCCGCATGATTGAAAGACTCCGACAACAAGGAAATCCGTACACAAAAAAGGCAGTGACAGGCACATTCCATGCAGGAACCGGCTTCCATAATAAATGATCTGTTCATTTTTCATAAATGCACCAACAAGCGTATGCGCACCGATAAAATATCCAACTGTCATACAGATCATAAATCCAATGGAA
>Ga0129309_1000697_pt1 | contig 23293 bp, 24 predicted proteins | sample L1105metagenome_FD_94439 | JGI IMG/M metagenome (GOLD analysis project Ga0129309, IMG submission 94439) | Ring-tailed lemur group fecal microbial communities from Wisconsin, USA - L1105 metagenome | ecosystem: Host-associated > Mammals > Digestive system > Large intestine > Fecal | place: USA...
AACACACGCCGTTAGCCGAATTGAAAATTCGGACGGCTGAGTGTTTATTGAAACATATCCCGATTTACTCCGTAAATCGCGGCTTCGCCGTATGCAGGGCTGCGCCCTGCGGATATGTTATAATACACACGCCGTTAGCCGAATTGAAAATTCGGACGGCTGAATGTTTATTGAAACATATCCCGATTTACTCCGTAAATCGCGGCTTCGCCGCTTGCAGCGCTTCACGCTGCGGATATGTTATAATAACACACGCCGTTAGCCGAATTGAAAATCCGGACGGCTGAGTGTTTATTGAAACATATCCCGGTTTACTCCGTAAATCGCGGCTTCGCCGCTTGCAGGGCTGCGCCCTGCGGATATGTTATAATAAACACACGCCGTGAGCCGAATTGAAAATTCGGACGGCTGAGTGTTTATTGAAACATATCCCGATTTACTCCGTAAACCGCGGCTTCGCCGCTTGCAGCGCTTCACGCTGCGGATATGTTATAATAAAATAATACAAAACCAGACTCGTCAGTCGCAGAAAGGAGCCGTCTTATGAAATGTCCCGAATGTGGTTATGAAGACAGCAAGGTTATCGATTCGCGCCCGACCGACGGAAAAATCCGCCGCAGGCGGGAGTGTCTTTCGTGCAAATGCCGTTTCACGACATATGAGATCGTTGAAAATATTCCGCTGGTTGTTATCAAAAAGGACAGGTCCATCGAGCCTTTTGATTCGCAGAAGCTCGTTGAGAGACTGCTTCGTGCGACGATAAAACGCCCTGTAACGCTTGAGGCAATTGAGAAAATGGTCGATGATATAGAAAGCGAACTGAAAAACAACTTCCAGCGCGAGGTTACATCCGAAAAAATCGGCGAAATGGTTCTGAAAAAGCTGAAGGATACCGACCATGTCGCATATATCCGTTTTGCATCCGTATATCGTGATTTCACCGATGCGGACAGCTTCATAAAGATAATCTCCGAGCTTACAGATGACGAAAAAGAGTAATATTTAACCGTTTCTGTTCATCTTTTTAACGGACTCCGTTCTATAGGATAAAGGTCTGAGTTTTTTTCTCAGACCTTTATCTTTTTTAATGTGATTAGATATGATATGTTTCGCGTTTTTGCAGATGCTACAGAAGAGTACAGCCGTTTGTATAATAAAGGAATTAACCGATTATGTAAAGCAATAATCTTCGATGTATGCCTTAAAAATTACCAAATGTGCATATCATTTATTGCATATTCGGTAATATTTTTTAAAAATATCAAGTTAAATTTTTTAAAATATTTCTCAAAGCCTTCTATTGTCAGCCCGAAATCTGAAGATATAGACGCAGTAATATTATTATGCTTAAACATAACAGACGGAATAGGCAGAATATCTGCCGAAATGCTATTCAGCCTTTTCTTGTCCATTGAAATGACAGAATTTATTGCGTCGCCTGAACAGTTAAGCAAATATCGCAGTTCTTTCCAATCCTGTTTTTCCAAAGCTGTTTCAACTTCTCTTAAATAACTTCTATATCTTATAACGGGACCCTCGTTTTTCAAATGAAAAGCAAAATCAACAGGCGTCATGTTATTTGACGCATTATCGATTATAAAATTAAAAAGTATTGGCATTTTTATTTCAAGATTTGAAAAATCAATGAGGGAGCTGTATGTTTCAATATAGTATTCTTTAATTATTTTTGTTAATTCTCCCTGCAGTCTGATTCTTGACAATGATAGTTTAATATTATCTATGCTGCAATATTTTCTCAGGAAATCTTTTCTTTTTTCGCACGGAAGGTAATCAAACCCATTCTTTCCGCTTAACGCCAAATACCTGATAGCGCCGCTGCTCACTATATCGTCCGGATCCAATAGGATTTGTTCTTTCCATTTCAGCCAATAAAATTCATCCTCAGATATTCCCTTGTACCTATATAATTCCTTTATTGATTCGTTTTGCCCTTCTTCATTAAAATCCTCGACCGGCTGCAGCATATTTTGAACTTGGCTCGGAATGCTATTCCACCAGTTGTACTTGTTAAGCGGATAATATACGTCGTCCCAAAGTACAATAGCCATCAACAGTTCGGCATAGCAGCTTGAACAATGTGCTTTTTGCTCTCTTATATCAGCGATAACTTCCTCCATGAACCAGTTATCTACCATGATACTGTTCATTTGTACTTCTCCATTCGGTTTTATAGATTTTTTAATATCTGCATAGTTACAAAGCAGATTTTCATATGGTTAAGAACGGGATAACTTGAAAAACACCGACGATATATCAAGTGAGGTAATCTAAACCGGCTATAACTTAGGCAAGAATGTCCCCCGCCTCTAAGGCGGCGGGGGACATTTTCTCATTCAGCAGGGGATACAATCTCCTGCTGAATGAGAGGTTGGCTTCGCCAACCCTTGCCACGTTAAATGACGGAGCAAGCCCCTTATTGAAAAAGGACTGCTCTTTACAAAATTTCTGTCTGAAACGACAAGAGAATGTGTTGCCTTTTCGGAATACCCAATTCCCTCAGAAAAACCGGAATCTTCTCTAACAACGATCGATATTCTTGCGGAACCAAAGTGACGCTTTTTTATAACCCAAATGTTCATAAAATTTGTGCGCGCCTGTTCGCCGGAAACCTGATGCAAGTCCAATAGCTGAAGCATTGTGCTCGCCTGCTAGTTTCTCAACACGTTCCATAAGCATTTTGCCTATACCGCAGCGCTGAAACTCAGGCAAAACGGCAAGTCCATTCATTTTGATGTATCCATTTGGATGGTCAATTGCTAAAGATTCAACTGTTGTAGCAAAACCGACAACAACGCCGTTCACATCGGCGACAAATGTACAGTAACGGCTGTCACCTTTCATCTTTTCATATGTTCCAATTACGTTTTCATCGGTTGCCGACAAAACGCCAAGAACATCGCGCCAGATTGCCGCTATGGATACATAATCTTTTCTTTCAATTTCTCTTATAACAACGTTCATATCGATTATTCTCTCTTAGCAAAATTCTCATCCGGTACAATATAAGAGCAACAAATGCGAAAAACATTGCAAAACTACTCTTACTGTATAATTCAAGTAAGGAGGTTAAGGCATAACCCTGGTGTAACGAGCCAATTGCTTATATGCTGTTCTGATTGAGTGTGCTGTATCGTGATTATGTTTATCATTTCAGCACTTCTGCATAACCATCAACACAACTAATGCCGCACCAAACTTGCACCTCTATGTAATAAAATTTATCACTTATATGCCGAATAAAATCAATAGCTGAGCCATCATAATCAGATATAGCTTTAATGAGCATATCCTTTGTAAGCATTGTAAATTCACCCTGCTTTTTAAGGACAGCCATACTGTCGCCATATGTAAAGCTGATACAGTTGTCAGGAATACTGTTCAATGGTATTTTTGTCACTATTCCATTACCAAACCATTCATTAAGATATTCGCTGCCTTGAAGCACAAATGAAAGAGGGTGCTTTTCAGTTGGTTTTCCACCCATTTTGATAAATTGAGAATATAAAAATTCATCAGTTTTCAATCGTTCAGGATAATAATTTTCAAAATCCGCAAAGCGATAAAATGCCGTTGTGTCTTTATTTTGCTGCGCCATTTCATAAGCAAGTGCAAAGGCTTCTTCCTTTGGTAATCTCATAATATTTTTCAGAGGAGCACAGCTTGGATGACAATAATTTACTATGTATAAATCGTCTTTAATAATTTCATTACCTCCCAAACCCCGTTCAAATCCGTAACCGTATAATCCTGTCCGAAATCAGCATTTCTGCCCCTTCTGTCAATTAAAACGGACTTACATCCAAACCTCTTTGCAGTTTTAATATCCTTTTCCTCATCGCCAATCATAATCATTTCAGAGGCGTCAACGCCGAATTTCTCTGCAATATCCGAAAGTCCCTTCGGATTAGGCTTGCGGCAGCCGCAGGAGATTGACGAAACATACATATCAAAATAGGGCAGCAGTTCGGGGAAATAGCTTTTGTGCAGTTCATCAGGCATTCCGCTTGCAACATCGGTCAGTGCCGCGACTTTGTAACCCTCCGCTTTCAGTTTATTCAAAAAATCAAGCGTTTCGGGATAGATATACGCCGTTAATTTCATCGACTCATAGAACTTGTTTATAACATCAACAAGATCAAATTCGCCCTGCCAATGAGCAGTTGCCTCTCCGAAAATCACTTCGGGAGTGACATCAATCTCACGGGGACTGATACGGGGATTATAGCTTTTCATAATCTCAAAGGACTTGTCAATATCGTTTTCGGTTATGTTCAGCGCAAGCTCCTTGCGAACATAACGGAAACCGTCCTTGTAAAAATCCAGCCACGAAAGCGGCATATTCTTGTATTCCATAAGCGTTCCGCCTATGTCGAAAATTATTGCTTTCATCAAAGCTCCTGCGCCTCCCCGCGCTGCTTCGTCGCCTTGATTATCTTCTGGCGCGAGAACTCCTCACGTTCCTTTTCTTCAAGCGCGTTGGTGATATATTTCACCTGCTCGCGGTAAGTCGGAATCATGATGTTTTTCAGCGCGTTCGCACGCTTCTGAGTCTTGCGTATCGCAATAGAAAGGCGATAAATGCTGTTTTCGATCTCCGCAAGCTCAACGCTCATTTTCTTCGCCTCATTAAAGCATACATACGCCCTGTCAAACGGCGTGTTCGTGTCGGAAAGACTGTAGCTTAGAACCGGTTTCGCGTTCCCGCCCGAAACCTCAGGCAGCTCCACGCCCATAACGCTTCGGTATGAAACCGAAATGCTGTTATCCTCAGGCATCCGCGCGGCTTTTTCGGAAATAACGCCGCACATCATATTCGCCGCGCGCAGCGCCGAATACGCCCTGCCGAATGTTTCCTCAAGCCCTCCCTTTATGGACATCGCCTTGTCCGAAAGGCTCACCATTTCGCGTATAAGAATATTGCGCTTGCGGTCCATCAGTTCATACCCAAGCTGCGCCTGCCGAAGCGAACGTTTCGCGTTTATAAGATTGCCCTTTGTGGCAAAAACCTGCTGCGCCATTGGTCAGCCCACCTTCCGTGCGGTTTATTTTTCGCGGTAATGCTCCTCGATAAGCTTTCCGTTCATTCTGTCAAGCTCCGATTTCGGCAGCAGCGAAAGCAGATCCCACGCAAGCTCCAGCGTCTGATCCATGCTGCGGTTCTCGTCGAAGCCCTGATTCAGAAATCTCTGTTCAAACTGCGCGCCGAAACTCATATATTTTTTATCAATTTCCGAAAGTTCGTCCTCGCCGATTACCGACGCAAGCGAACGTGCGTCCTGAACCTTTGCGTAAGCTGCAAAAAGCTGATTCGCAACGTCCTGGTGGTCAGCTCTCGTATAGCCCTCGCCGATACCGTCCTTCATAAGACGAGAAAGCGAAAGCAGAACCGAAAGTCCGGGATAAACTCCCGTCGAATCGAGGCTTCTGTCGAAAACTATCTGTCCCTCGGTGATGTACGCCGTAAGGTCGGGGATAGGGTGAGTAATATCGTCGTTGGGCATTGTGAGAATGGGTATCTGCGTAACTGAACCGCTGCTTCCCTGCATAACGCCCGCGCGTTCATAAAGCGAAGCGAGGTCTGAATAAAGATAGCCCGGATAACCCTTTCTTCCGGGAATTTCTCCCTTTGAAGACGAAAATTCACGCAGCGCCTCCGCATACGACGTCATATCCGTCATGATAACAAGTATATGCATATTTTTTTCATATGCAAGATATTCCGCGGCGGTAAGCGCACAGCGGGGAGTCAGGATACGCTCGACGATAGGATCGTTTGAGAGATTGAGGAACATTACCACTCTCTCGCTTGCTCCCGCCTGTTCAAACGAACGGCGGAAATAATCCGCAACATCGTTCTGAACGCCCATCGCCGCAAAAACAACGCCGAAATCCTGCCCGTTTTCCTCTGCAAGGCGCGCCTGCTTTACGATCTGGACCGCGAGCTTATTGTGCGAAAGACCCGAACCTGAGAAAATCGGCAGCTTCTGCCCGCGGATAAGCGTCATAAGGCAGTCTATCGAGGAAATTCCCGTGTGAATATAATTTCGCGGGTAAGTACGCGCAACGGGATTTAGCGCACGACCGTTTATGTCGCCGTATTTTTCGGCAAAAACGGGTCCCGCTCCGTCGATAGGCTTGCCGCTGCCGTTAAAAACGCGCCCGAGAAGCTCGGTGCTGAGCGGCATTTCAAGCGGCTTGCCCTTAAATGTCGTTTTTGTATTTTCAAGAGAAAGTCCCGAAGTTCCTTCAAAAACCTGAAGAATGACCTTGTCGCCCTCCATCTGCACAACTCTGCCCATACGGGTCGAGCCGTCCGCAAGGCTGAGCGTTGCGATTTCTTCATAAGAAGCCCCTGTAACGCCCTCAAGGCATACAAGAGGTCCGTTTATTTCGGTCAGTCCCGAATACTGGATATTCATAAGCCGACTCCTTTCACATTGCCTCAAGCGTTTCGTCGGTATAGCGGTCATATTCCGCGAAAAGCTCCGGCTTATCGTTGGGAATGTCGTATTTCATCTTTATAAGGCGGTCGAACAGGTCTGTTCCCGCAATGCGCGAGAACGTTACGCCTCGGTTTATCGCCTTCAAAGCCTTTTCATGCAGATACAGGATAGACTTCATCATTAGAAGCTGCTTTGAAAGCGGAACATAAGTGTCGTCCTTATGGAAAGCGTTCTGCTGCAAAAATCCTATTCGGATAACCTTCGCCGTTTCAATTATCAGCTTCTGATCGTCGGGGAGAACGTCCGCGCCGATGAGCTTTACAATCTCCATCAGCTTGTTTTCCTCCAGCAGCAGATTGCTTATCTTCTGGCGGCATTCGAGGAAGTCCTCGCCGACGTTCTTTTTGTAATAATCGGTGAAATCGTCAACGTATTCCGAATAGCTGGTTATCCAGTTTATCGCGGGATAGTGCCTCGCATAGGCAAGCGACTTATCGAGCGCGAGGAAACAGCGCACGAAGCGCTTTGTGTTCTGCGTTACAGGTTCGGAGAAGTCGGAACCCTGCGGCGAAACCGCGCCGATTATGGTCACGCTGCCGCGCTTTCCCGAAAGAGTGTCGGCGTTGGCGGCACGTTCATAGAACTCGGAAAGTCTTGACGGAAGATATGCGGGAAAACCCTCTTCTGCGGGCATTTCTTCAAGACGTCCCGAAATTTCACGCAGAGCCTCAGCCCAGCGCGAGGTCGAATCTGCCATGATAGCAATGTCATAGCCCATGTCGCGGTAATATTCCGCAATGGTGATACCCGTGTAAATAGACGCTTCACGCGCCGCAACAGGCATATTCGAGGTGTTCGCTATAAGAACGGTCCTGTCCGTTAAGTGCTTGCCCGATTTCGGGTCGATAAGCTCGGAAAATTCCTCAAGGACCTGCGTCATTTCATTCCCGCGTTCGCCGCAGCCGATATATACGATAATGTCCGCGTCGCACCACTTTGCGATCTGGTGCTGCGTCATCGTCTTTCCCGTGCCGAAGCCGCCCGGTATCGCCGCCGTGCCGCCCTTTGCGATAGGCGCGATAGTGTCGAGCACACGCTGACCCGTCATAAGCGGCGTATCTATAGGTATTCTGCGCTTAACGGGACGAGGCTGACGGATAGGCCATTTCTGACAGAGCGTAAGCCCGGTTTCTTTTCCGTCCGCGTCCTTTACCTTGATTATCGTATCATCTGCGTGGTACCTGCCGCTGTCCGCGGCAAACGTAACGGTGCATTTTCCGAAATTCGGCGGCACCATAGCCTTATTTACAATAAGCGAACTTTCGGGGCAGGAAGCATATACCTGTCCGCCGGAAAGCTCATCGCCGACCTTCGCCGTGACCGTAACGTCAAATTCGCGGCTGTAATCTATCGTCGGGACAGAGCTTCCCTCGGTAACGAAGCCGCCGTCCGTTTTCATCATGTCGCGCAGCGGTCGCGCGATTCCGTCAAAAATGTTGGAAATAATTCCCGGTCCGAGTGTAACGCTCATTGGAGCGCCCGTTCCCTCTACTTTTTCGCCTATTTTAAGCCCCGCAGTGTTCTCATACGCCTGGATTATCGTGTCCTTGTCCGTGACTCCGATAACCTCGCCGATAAGCTTCTTTTCGCCGACGTAGACCATCTCGCGCATTGCGAAATCCTTTGTGTTACGCAGCTTTATAACGGGTCCGTTAATGGCATATATCGTATTCATGCTTGTTCACTCCTTCAAAAGCTGCCGCTTCAGATTTGCAGTTCGGTCCGCAGGGAGAAGCTTTCGCGCTCCTGCGCAAGAACAGTGTCGAGCGTAAAATCGACAAACGCGCTCTGTCCGCCGTAGCGCAGCATAATGCCGCCGCGGCGTATATCACCGTAAGGCTCAACGGAAGCGTCGGGAACGAGCTGTTTAACCGCCGCAGCGTCCTCCGCGCGGCAGAAAACGGTAGTTTCGCCGTCGATATGGCGATATTCCTCCGCCTCGTTCAGACACCTTTCAAGATAGCGGCGGTATTCCTCCGAGCCGAGCTTCTCGACGACCTTTCTTTCTATCTCTCCGAAAAATTCGTCCATGATAGCGGCTCTGTGAAGAAGAACGCGTCTGTTCTCGGAAAAACGCACCTCCGAAACGCGCTTTTTTTCAGAAATTTCCGCTTCTTCGGCCGCTTTTTTTACCTTTTCGCGGCTCGTTTCGCCAAGACGCTCCTTCAGTTCGGAAAGTCCGCTCTCCGCCTGTTTTTTTGCCGTGGAAAGCAGCTTTTCAGCTTCATCGGAGGAGATTTTTTCAAGCTCCGCACGGAATATTTCAAGCTTGTCTGTATTTTCGTTCATGGATTTTTCCTTTCGTTTACGCAGATTAAATCTTCAGACCGATAGCCTCGTTCACATAGCCCGTAATGGTATCGCTGATATGGGAATCGCCGTGCCGATCGGGTATCTCTACTATAAGCGGCTTCGGCGCACCGAGCTTGTAATCGTAGATCTCCTTATGGCATAGCGCGGTCAGCTTCTCGGTAACGAAAACGATAGCGATCGTTTCGTCCTTTGTCGCCTTATCGAACGCTTTAAGCACTTCCCCGCGCTCGTGAACGACAACGCCGTCGACCCCCGCGAGCCTCATTCCCATCTGCGTATCAACATTATCGCTGATTAAAAAGCATTTCATGGGAGTTCCTCTTAGCTGAACAGAATAAGAATGGAGATCAGCAGACCGTAGATCGCAACGCCCTCGCCGAGCGCTACGAAGATAAGCGATTTTGTGAAGTTCTTTTCGTCCTCGCTGGTAGCGCCGATAGCCGCAGAGGCAGCATTACCTACCGCGATACCTGTACCGATCGTAGCGAAACCGGTAGAAAGTGCCGCCGCGAGAGCCTTTAAGCCGTCGCCTACAGTAGTTCCGACAGCCTCGGCGGCAGCGGCGGCGCCCTCTGCGCTTGCCATAACAGGCATGAGAGCAGTCATGAGCAGCATTGCTCCGAGGAATGTTCCGCCGTTAAGGAGAATGGTTCTCTTACGGTTTACTTTAAGTCCGAGCTTATTTCTGCGGATAGCGACAAAGAGCGGTACGATGATGAGTGCGAGTGCAAATAAAGGTAATACGAAAATCATTTTTTTATCCTCCAAAAATTATTACGCGTCAAGACGTGTTACGTCAACGGGTCTGAAAGGCTTTCCGCCTCCGCGGAAGAAACGGCTGAACAGCTCGTAGAACTCCAGACGAAGGACCTGGATTCCTACTAAGAAGCCTTCAACGCCTGTTACAAAGAGGTTGCCGATTATCTGAACAATAATGAAGCCGACCGTTCCGTCGGTCATTCCCGCAAGAACGTTTACTACGAGCATAAGTCCCGCATGGCTCAGGATAAAGCCGCCGATACGCAGGAACGACATCGTGTTCGTAAGGTATGTCAGGCAGGTCTCAAAAAGTTCGATAACGCCCTCGATTATGAAATTTCCTACGGACTTTTTCTTCTTTTTCTCCTGCTGTGAAGCGAAAATCGCCGCGAGCTTTTCTTTAAGTCCCGTGTCGATATTTCCCCTGCCCGCCTTTTCCTCCTTTTTAGCTCCTGCGGATTCAAGAATCGGTTCTTTAAAGAACATCAGCACGAGCGGAAGAACTATAAGCGGAAGCGTGTACCAGATATGAAGCAGGTCGAGTCCGACAAAATTTCCGCCGACACCGACGATGAGCGCAGTGTAGAAAACGAAGCCGAGCAGTCCGCTTGCGCCGAAAATCCCGTTTTCCATATCCTTCGCGCGCCAGCAGATCGCCATGTTGAGTATCATCGACATGATAACGAGCAGAACGCCGATAAGCAGCGCCGCGATAAGGAGTATCGACGAAACCTGGAATATATTTTCGGGCGGCGCGTCATATCCGAGCAGCGTATAAACGTCTGGGAAGCGGAAGAACGGGGTTATTATCTCCTCGTTCCCGAAAACCGAGCCGTAAAGCACGCCGAAAACCGCGCTCGAAAGACCTATTCTCGTCATTATCGGAGCAAGCTTCACTTTAGTAAACTTCGTCATGAGCAGACCAAGCAGGAATATCAGAAGTCCCTGTCCGAGGTCGGCAAACATTATGCCGTAGATGAGAATGTAGGTTATCGCAACGACAGGCGTCGGGTCAAGTCCTCCCGCGGCGGGAAGCCCGTACATTTTTACAAACATTTCAAACGGACGGAACAGCCAGTTATTTTTCAGCTTCACAGGCGCGTCCGCGTCGTCCTTGGTTTCAACCGTCGTAACGCTTACGTCGTCGGGCATGAACGCATGAAATTCCTTTTCCTTTGACGCGGGGATATATCCCGAAAAATGGAACCGGCTTCCGACAACGAGAACATTGCTTCTAAGCTCGTAGCTGTTGTCAATTGCAATCAGCTTCGCGTAAACGCTCGAAAGCATTGCCGCTTCATCCTTTGCCGCCTGTTCAAGCCTTTTGTCAAGTTCTTCAAGCTGCGCGCTTTCATCGCGTATCGTAGCGAGGAGCCTTTCACTCGCCTCGGCGCTGCTTCCGTTAAGATAATCCGGAAGAATAACGCGTTCAAAATCAAGAGAGGAAAAGAGATAATCAGTTTCGCTGCTCTTTGACTGAGGAACAAGGTAAAGACACCATGTAAAGTTCTGCTCGTTCTTGAACGGGAAGAAGCAGAACGGCTTTTCCTTGTAAAAATCCAGCTTGCGCATATTTCCCGTGGGAATACGTCCGAAGCGTATCTTCACATATCTGCAGGCGAAAATATCCTCGAAGCTCGCGTTGAAATCGGCAAACTGACAGAGGTTGCTGTATATAGCGGAGTGGGACTTTATAGAGCTTGTAAGCTCATTTTTTTTGTCAAGCATGTCAGTGTATTTTTTGTCCACACCGTCCAGATAATTCTTGAAATCAACGCTGACGTTATATTCAACATTGTCATACGACGCATTCTCGTCAAGCGCTACGCCGAGCGTATCCGCAATGCTGCGGCAGCGTTTTATCATGCGCTCGTAAAGACCCTTGTCCTTCAGGCTTTTCGCTTCAAGGTGCGAGCCGGATACATTCGGCGGCGGATTTATGTGAAAATATCCGCTTTCGCAGCACTTGATCAGCGTTTTATTGACCTTTCTGACAGGACCGTTCACGTTGACAAGCGTTAATTGTTCTATCGCCATAGCTCTCGTATCATTCCTTTCTTTGTTCCATTTACAATTAAACGATAATGAAGCTCTCAATTTCCTGAGGCGGCATTCCGTAGCGTATTCCCTCGATTATCTTCTGGAGATTGGCTCTCTCAGTTTCCATCAGCACTATAAGCGCGCAGACCGCCTCGGTCTCGTCCGTCGTAAGCGCAAGACGCTGACGGAAAAACCTGTAGTTTGCCCTGGCAATGTCTATTTCCGGATAATCGCCGTTTATATCATTACCGTTCTTCATGCAGCGCTCAAAAAGCAACTCGATAAGCGCCGCCGTTGCGTCCTGATTCTTAAGCGCCTCGTCAATATCCTCCGGCTTTACGCGGCTGTGATAAGGCACAAGCAGGCTTTTTATCTGCTCGTCGTCCGCGTCAAAAAATTTCTTTAAACGATAGCACAGAAGCACATTGTCGCTGTCGGCCTTTCGCAGGAAGAAGCGCTTCAGGTCGGTTTTTTTTCTGCCGCTGAATTCCCTGTCTATATGCGTAAACACCCATTTGAGATAGCACGCATTTATCGCGGTAAGACATTTGTTCACATCCGTTTCCGGACTTTCGAGATACGGCTGCAGCGGCTTGAAGTATATGGTTCCCTCAAGCGCATGGAGCAGCTCCGGAAAGCTTGCCGCGCGGGCCGCCGCGGCAATGTCAAAGCTCAGCCAGTCCATTATATATTCCGGAAGCGATATAAAAAAATTCTGCTGGCTTCCCGATGAAACGGCAATCACCGCATGCGCGAGCTGTTCAGCTTCAGCCGAACGTATATAAAAGCCCGCGGTTCCGCCTCTCTTTGAAGCAGCGAACCTGCGTATCTTCATGTATGTTTCAAAAATTCCCCTGCCAAGCAGAGATTCAATCTGCGCGCGGTGCGTAAGTGCGGGATCAGCACCCTCAAGCAGCGCGCGGTAGCGCTGCGTTGCCTTAAGATATGAAACTATCGCACCGACCGAGGTCCTGTGCATAAGGTTGTCGTAATCTTCTTTTTTAAGAAAGGTCCCGTAAACCGCCTTTGATTTTGCGACTATTGCGCCGTTTGACATAATCCGACCATCCTTTCCCTGCGGAGCTTACGACCCTTATCTGCCGAATATCCGTTCCAGAATTTCAGACTGCCACTGCGGGGCGTTGTGCTTGGCAATCTCGCTGAGTCTGCGGCATTTCTGCTCGGACTGCGCACGCAGTAATTCGATCTCCCTGTCAGCCTTTTCGCGTAATTCGCCGTTTATTCTCTCGATCTGCGCGCTTACCTCCTCGTCCGTCTCTGCGGTAAGCCTTTCCTGCTCGCCTATGCATTCCTCGGTTATCTGCTGTGCCTGCCGCTGCGCCTGTTCGACACGTTCTCTGGCAGCCTGGTCAAGCTCTATTATTTTCTGAATGGTATTGTTCAAAATGCTCATCCCTTTCCTATTTAAAAAAAGACATTTTCATTATATCCCTTTCATTTCTATTTTTCAATGGCAATATCGCCTAATTATTATCAATTTTGTCCGTTTTTTTGCAAAATTTGCCCAAAAGGCATAAAATTTATTTTTATGAAAAAAGCCAAGGAATATGATTTTTCAATAAGGGACTTGCCCCGTCGTTTAACGCGGCAAGGGTCGGCGAAGCCAACCTCTTATTCAGCAGGAGATTGTATATCCTGCTGAATGAGAAAATGGAACCCGCCGTCTTAGAGGCGAGGGACATTCTTGCCTAAGTTATAGAAATATTCAACTAATATGAAGTTCGTAATGCAGCAAATATCGGAATTTTAAACAAAACTATTGACAAATCAAATACGCGGCAGTATAATAAAATAAGGTTTACACAGACTTATAAAACGCTTCAATTTAAAAAGAGGAGAAAAATCATGAATTACAAAGAACCGTTTGTTATAGCTGAAGCAGGCTGCAACCACAAGGGAGAAATGGAAATCGCAAAGGAACTTATCAAGGTTGCTGCGGTTTTCTGCCAGGCGGACGCAATAAAGTTCCAGAAGCGCTGCAACCGCGAGCTTCTGACCGAGGAGCAGTATAACGCTCCGCATCCCAACCCCGCAAATTCCTACGGAAAGACATACGGCGAACACAGGGAATATCTTGAATTTACCGTTGAACAGCACGCACAGCTCAAGAAGTGGTGCGAAGAATTTGGTATTATTTACAGCACCTCCGTCTGGGATCTCACCAGCGCAAAGGAGATCGCCTCTCTTGAACCCGAATTTATCAAGATCCCCTCGGCGTGCAACAACCACTATCCCATGCTTGAATGGCTCTGCGACAACTACAAGGGCGAAATCCAGGTTTCTCTCGGCATGACTACGCGCGAAGAAGAAAAGGCTCTCGTCGACCTGTTCGTTTCAAAGGGCAGAAACAAGGACCTTACGATATTCAGCTGCACTTCGGGTTATCCCGTTCCTTTCGAGGACATCTGCCTGCTTGAAATAACACGTCTTGTTGAAACATACGGCGACATCGTAAAGAACATCGGCTTCTCCGGTCATCACCTCGGAATTGCCGTTGACGACGTCGCATATGCCCTCGGCGCAAACGTTATCGAGCGTCATTACACCCTCGACAGAACATGGAAGGGCACAGACCATGCTGCTTCGCTCGAGCCTGACGGAATAAGAAAGCTCAAGAGAAATCTTACCCAGATCCACAAGGCGCTCACCTATAAAAATCAGGAGATCCTGCCTATCGAACAGGTTCAGCGCGATAAGCTCAAGTACAGAAAGCACTGATGAACGCGCAGAAAATTACCGCAAGACCGTCGCTTATCGTGTATGATTTTGACGGAGTTATGACAGATAACCGCGTCACAGTGGACGAGCATGGCACAGAATATGTCACCGTTCACCGCGGCGACGGCTACGGCGTGCGCATGATAAAGGACAGTCTGCATATACCTCAGATAATCCTTTCAACGGAAGCCAATCCCGTTGTTGTGCGGCGCGCGGAAAAGCTGAAAATACCCGTTATCCACAACGCAGGCGACAGCAAAGCCGATATTCTTAAAAAATATCTTTCCGAAAACGGCTTTGACCCGAAAAGCGTCATGTATATAGGGAACGACCTTAACGACTATGACGCAATGCAGCTTTGCGGGATAAAGTGCTGTCCGTCCGACGCCGAGCCTGAAATAACTGCCGCCGCAGACTATGTTTTCAGCGCGCGCGGCGGCTTTGGCGTTATACGCGAGCTGTACAGAATTTTGTCGGAGGCAGATAAATGAACAGTGAAATACTGAACCATATAAATAAAGGGCAGGTCTGCGCGATCATACCCGCACGTTCAGGCTCAAAGGGCGTTAAAAACAAGAATATCCGTCTGCTGAACGGTTTTCCGATGATCGCATATACGATCGCGGCTGCAAAGCTCAGCAAAAATATCGACCGTGTCATCGTTTCGACCGACTCCGAGGAATATGCCGAAATTGCCCGCAAATACGGCGCGGAGACCCCTTTTCTCCGCCCTGCGGAAATATCGGGAGATACGGCTACCGACATTGAATTTATGGAACACGCCATAAACTGGCTCTATGAAAACGAGGGCAGCGTACCGGAATATTGGGTGCATTTGCGCCCGACAAATCCTCTGCGCGACTGCTTGGTCATAGAAGAAGCCGTAGCGGAATTTCTTGCCGATGATACGGCGGATTCGCTTCGCTCAGCGCATCTTGCAGACGTAAGCCCGTTCAAATGGTTCCTGCGCACAGAGGACGGCTATTATAAAACATTCACGGGAATATCTCTCGACGAGGCAAATAAACCGCGTCAGGCTTTCCCCGACGTATTTATTCCCGACGGATATGTGGATATGCTGAGAACTTCATATATCGTGAAAAACGACCTTATGCACGGAAAGAGAATGATAGCTTTCCGCTCGCCCGATTCCGTCGATGTGGATAATGTCAGGGATTTTATCGAGCTTGAACGCATTGTCGAAAAATATCAGGGCGATGTTTTAAATTATCTGAGAAAAGAGTGAAAACATATGAAAATTCTTATGATCGGTCTCGGAAGCATCGGGCAGCGGCATCTGCGCAATATAAGACGGCTGTATGGGGACTCCGCAGAAATACTTGCATATCGCGTCAGACGGCTTAAAATGACTTTTTCCGATACAATGCAGATCAGGGAAAATGTCGACCTTGAAAAGGAATATAACCTGAAAGTGTTCACCGACCTTCAGCAGGCACTGAACGAAAAGCCCGACGCTGCTTTTATATGCAACGTTACCGGAGCTCATATCCCATGCGCGCTTGAAGCGGCGAAAGCCGGCTGTCATCTGTTCCTTGAAAAGCCTATTTCAAATACAATGGACGGTGTTGACGAGCTTGTAAAAATTGCGAAAGAAAAAAATCTCAAGGTATTTGTCGGATTCCAGAACCGTTATAACCCTGCTCTGAGAGCGGCTAAAGAATATATTTCCGAGGGGCTTGTAGGCAGTATAGTATCCGTGCATTCCGAAGTCGGCGAAAGACTGACGACAATGCACACTTATGAAGATTATAAAACCACTTATATGGCAAGAAACGATCTCGGCGGCGGAGTTATCCTGAATCAGATGATCCACGAAATTGATTATCTGAGATTCCTTTTCGGAGATATGGAACTTATAAGCGCAGTGGGAAGCGTCGGAGAAAAGGGACTCGGGATAGACGTTGACGATTGCTGCAACGCAATACTGAAAGCGGGAGAAATTCCGATTTCGCTTCACGGAGATTTTTATCAGTATCCGCCGAACAGATTTGTAAAAATCGTAGGCAGCAAGGGTAAAATAATTGCCGACATTATTGCAAATACAGTTACGCTTTGCGTCGAAAACGACGTTAAAACAACAGAATTCAAGGATTTTACAAGAAACGATATGTTCATAGATGAGCTTAAAGCCTTCATGAACTGTATTGAAACCGACAGCGAGCCGGAAATTACGCTTGATGACGGTATCGCTTCGCTTAAAATTGCCTTGGCTGCGAAAAGTGCGGCAATAAAATAACCTATGGGGGTATATATGAATAATTTGTTGGACAAATTCAAAATTACCGGAAAGGTCATAGTCATTACAGGCGGCGCCGGTCTTATCGGGCGCAAGCACTGTGAAGCTGTTCTTGAAGGCGGCGGAATACCTGCGCTTATCGATATATTTGATGACAGCCTTCAAAAAGTAAAAAAAGATTTTGAAGAACGCTATAACTCAACAGTCGAAATCTATAAGGCAGATATAACAAATGCAGAGTCGCTGAACAAAGTAAAAGACGACCTTATCGGTAAATATGGTCATATTGACGGTCTTATCAATAATGCTGCCAATAATCCTAAAATGGAAGGCGGCTCAAAAAATATGGGCGCTATTCAGTTCCATAACTTCCCTGTTCAGATGTGGAACGAGGATCTGGCGGTCGGACTTACCGGAGCGTTTTTGTGTTCGCAGGTATTCGGTTCGGTTATGGAGCAGCAGGAAAGCGGAGTAATTATCAACATTTCATCCGACTACGGCATTATTTCTCCTAATCAGAATATTTACCGTAAGGAAGGCATACCGGAAAACGAGCAGACTATCAAGCCTATAAGCTATTCCGTTGTAAAACACGGAATAATCGGCATGACAAAGTACCTGGCAACGTACTGGGCAAAAAAAGGTATCCGCGTCAACACCTTATGCCCCGCAAGCCTCGCAAACGGTCAGCCCGATGAATTTGTAAAGAAAATTTCCGAACTTATCCCTATTGGAAGAATGTCAGACCCCGACGAATATCCCGCAACAGTTTTATATATGCTCTCAGAAGCAAGCTCGTATATGACCGGCGCGACGGTCATACTCGACGGCGGAAGAACAATTTGGTAATAAAAAAACGCACGTGTTTATCGTGCGTTTTTTTACAAATATACGAAAGGAGCGGTACATATGAAATACCACGACTATGAAGAATTTAAAAAATCAAACGCATTCGGAAAAGGCGAGCCAAACGACGGTTTTGCGCGTTATTTTATCGGCAATTCATACCTCAATCCCCTTTACGACCCGAAATCGGGACTTTTTCCCGTAAATGTGACATTTGAACCGGGCTGCCGCAACAACTGGCATATACACAACGCAAAAAGCGGCGGCGGACAGCTTCTGATATGCACGGCGGGCGAAGGCTGGTATCAGGAATACGGAAAAACGCCCGTGCCGCTCTCCGAAGGGTCGGTAATATCCATCCCCGCAGGCGTAAAGCACTGGCACGGCGCAAAGAAGGACAGCTGGTTCTCGCACATCGCCATAGAGATTCCCGGCGAGGACGCTTCGACCGAATGGCTTGAACCCGTAAACGATAAGGAATATGACGAACTGGAGGAAAACTGAAATGAGCAGAAATCTTGTAGCATATTTCTCCGCAAGCGGAGTGACCGAAAAGGCGGCGCAGCGCCTTGCGAAAGCAATAGGAGCGGACCTCTTTGAAATAAAGCCCGTACAGCCCTACACCCGCGAGGACCTCGACTGGACAAATAAAAACAGCCGCAGCACGATTGAAATGAACGACCGCAGCTCTCGTCCCGCAATCGCGGAAAAGCTTGCAAATATGAGCGATTATGACAAAATATTTATCGGCTTTCCTATCTGGTGGTATGTTGCGCCCAGAATTATCGACTCTTTTGTTGAAAGCTATGATTTTTCGGGAAAAACTCTCGTTCCGTTTGCAACCTCAGGCGGCAGCGGCATGGGGAAAACCCTAGACGTTCTGAAAGAAGTCTGCCCGAACGCCGACTGGAAAGAGGGAGAGCTTGTAAACGGTATGTCCGAAGCGGTGCTCGCGGACTGGGCAAATAAAATTTAAGGAGTGCGCCGTGGACAAAAAACTGAAAATAACCGACCCCGAATTTGCGGGGATTTTTGAGCATTTCGCATTCGGAGAAGTAATAAACGAACCGTGCGTTCAGCTAGACTGCGAAACGCGCTGCATGGCGATACTGGCAGCGCTTATCGGCTGCGGCGGGACGGACGCTTACCGAGAAATGCTGCCATACGCTCTCGAAAACGGAGTTTCTCCGACTGCCGCAAAGGAAATAGTATATCAGGCGGCGGACTATGTAGGATACGGAAGAATGCTTCCCTTTCTGAACATAACAAACGACGTGTTCAAACAAAGCGGGATAACCCTTCCGCTCGCAGAACAGGCTGCCGTTACTCCCGAAAACCGCCTTGAAAAGGGCGTTGAGGCGCAGGCGGAAATATTCGGCGAGCACATGAAGGAAGCATGGAAGGCGGGACATATAAACCGCTGGCTTGCGGCAAACTGCTTCGGGGACTATTACACCCGCACGGGGCTTGACCTGAAACAGCGCGAGATGATAACGTTCTGCTTCATTATGGCGCAGGGCGGCTGTGAACCGCAGCTCACCGCTCATGCAAAGGGCAATATGAACCTCGGCAACGACAGGGATTTTCTCACTGGCGTTATTTCGCAGTGCCTGCCGTACATAGGATACCCCCGCAGTCTTAACGCAATAGCGTGTATCAACAAAGCCGCGGAATGACCGCAAAGCAAAATAAACGCAAATAAAAACCGCCCGCAGTCTATCGGCTGCGGGATTTTTCACTCTATTTTCATTGACTGATCCCCGCAAATGTGATATAATTCCTTAATAACCACATCGCGGAGGTTAAAATGGACATTTTAATAAAAGTTATCGTATGCTTTCTCGCGGGAGCGGGAGCCGGAATAGGAACAGGCTTTGCGGGAATGAGCGCCGCAGCGGTAATCGGACCGGTGCTTGCAACATTTCTTGATATACCCGCCTACCAGGCGGTTGGAATAGGTCTGGCAAGCGACGTCCTCGCAAGTGCCGCAAGCGCAATGACCTATAGAAAACACAAAAATCTTGACATTAAAAACAGCCTTGTGCTGCTGCTATGCGTTCTTGGAATGACGGTCGTCGGAAGCCTTGTCGCAAGCCTGCTCCCCGAACAGGCGATGAGCGGAACAATGCAGATAGCAATGTTATTCATAGGTCTGCGCTTTATCCTCAAGCCCGTAACTACTACGAAGGAGCAGATGTCCGCCGCTTCGCCGCGCGAGCGGATAATAAAATCTGTGATCGGAGGCTCGCTCGTTGGCTTTATCTGCGGATTTGTCGGTGCAGGCGGAGGAATGATGCTGCTTTTCGTACTAACCTCGTTCCTCGGCTACGAAATGCATATGGCAGTCGGCACCAGCGTTTTTATAATGGCTTTCACCGCGCTTACGGGCGGAATAAGCCACTTCGCGATAGGCGGTATTCCTGACCCCGTGAGCCTCGTGCTTTGCGTTGTTTTCACGCTTATTTGGGCGCGTATCGCAGCCGTTATCGCAAACAAAGCGAGTGCGGTAACGCTTAACCGCGTTGTGGGCGCTGTCATGATAGCAACGAGCGTGGCTGTTCTCGCCGTAAACTACTTATTATGACCCTTTTCAGCTGCTGTTACCGCTGGAGATAGCCTCTTTAGGCGCAAGTGCGCGGCGCCCCTGCTGCCCGCAAAGCGGGCAGCAGGGAATGGGGCGGCAGCCTTGCTGCCGCCTGCCGCATACGGCGAAGCCGTATGCGGCGCGCCGCGCAATCTCACACATAACCGCAGCATATAAAACGGCGCTGTTTTAGCGTAAGACTCGTAAGAAAGCCTGCGGTCCAATAAGTCATGCAAGGCGGGCGCGTCAGCTGCACAAAACAGACCGCACCAATCGGTGCGGTCTGTTTTTTTATTCTGCTGTCTGCTGAAATTCGTGCCTGTTTTCGTTAGCCCTTACGATCTCCAGTCTTATGCTGTCCGAAAGCTTGTCAAGCGGCTGCGGCGCCGGGCGCGCGGTATAAAATCCCTGTATAAGATCAACGCCGTATTCAATAACCGCGTTAAGCTCATCGAGCGTTTCAACGCCTTCAGCAAGCACCTTTATATTGTTGTGCTGCGCAAAGTCAATCGTGCTCTTTACGAACATCTGCTTATTCGCATCGTTCTGGATGCCGGAAATAAGGAATCTGTCTATCTTCAGCACCTGCGGTCTGAACCGCAGCAGGCTGACAATGTTAGAAAAGCCCGTTCCGTAGTCGTCAATCGCAACTTCAAACACCGGCAGTTCCGCAAGCGCTTTCAAATTTTCGTCGGTGACCTCGTTAAGCTCCGTTATTTCAAGCGTACAGCTTGAAAACAGATGTCCGTACATATTGGACAGCATTTCGCTGTCCTTATTTCTGAGGAAATTTCCCGGAATAATATTGATGAAAATACGGCGGTCGCCAAATTCATCACGGTGCGAATTTATATATTCCATAACATTGAACAGCGTCGCGCGCTCAACGTCATAAAGACGGTTATATTCCTTTGCGACTTCAAGCACCTCGCCCGGATTCATGCCTATTTCCTCCGCTGTACGCATAAGCGCTTCATATGCGCAGATGTCTCCGGTACGAGCGTCAACGATAGGCTGGAAATGATAGTTGAAAAGATTTTTCTTTATAAGAATATCGAAAAGCTTATACTTTTCACCTGCAAGATCGCTCTTTAATGCCGGCAGCGTTCCGTATTTTATACGGTTGCGCTGAAGCTCCTGCATCGCAGCCTTGATATAAAGCGCAAGCTCGCTGCTCTTCCAGCCTGACCCGGATGTATAACAGCCGCAGTTTACCTCAACAAAATAATTCTTGCTCTGCTGGTATGAGTCGGTAATTCCGAAGAATACGCTTACTGCATGATCTATAATATCACTTATTGCCGCAGCGCTGGATTCAAGATTCACTATTGCAAATGTGTCTTCGTAGATACGCGCGATAAGCGACTCCTTCGGGTTCGATATACGCAGCGCTTCCGTTACAAGACAAACCGCCTCGTCTATTGCCGCCGCGCCGTAATTATCAGAAATGAATTTATATCTCGGAATGTTATAAACGGATATTGCAAAGCATTTTTTGGAATATGCGGCTTCGTTTTTGGCAATTTTTGCGTTAAGACCCTGTAGGCTAAGAAGACCCGTCAAAGCGTCATGATTTTTGTCCTCGCTCATTCCCGCAGACATATGTTCCTGCTCTATGCGGCTGACAATGGTGCTGAAGCCGATGTTCATTATACGTGAAATGCGGTGCAGCTTATGTGCGGAGCTCTCAATATCGGAGGTTTTGACTATGTAATAGCCGCAGACCTTTTCTTCGACAAAAATAGCCTGAAAAATTATTATTACATCTTCCTCAAGCGCACTTTTCAGATCCGGACACATCTCGCTTAGTTCAAAAACTTCCTGGTTACGCGCACTGTAGTCGTTCTTGCGGCAGGAAATAACTACCATCTTATCCGAAAAGGGATGATCGGGATCTGTAGGTATGCCTTTTCTTATAGACGCGAGGAAATCGCTGTTCAAAGCGACTGCGGAACCCGCAAGAATATGCTCATAGAGATTCTGTCCTATAATGCTGAGGTCTGTGCTTTCGAGAATCCTGTCAGCCCACGAATATATGATATCTTCATGCGACTTCATTTCGCGCACCAGGCTGTAGAGCTTATCCGCCGTCTTGCGGTAACTGAAGTCCGACTCCGTGTGGCAGCCGCAGGATTCCGAAACAACAAACTCATACACTTCTTCAACAGTATAAGGTTCGGCATGTTTTTCAACAGCATCGATGATAACGTCAATACAAAGCTTTGAAAGCACAGGAACGCTCTGACTGCATGTTGTAAGACGGGGTGCATGGAACGAAACGCTCTCCAGCCCGTCAAAGCCGGTAACGATAACATCTTCGGGAACTCGTATACCGTGAATAGCAAGCCTGTCGCACGCCGCGACCGCCATTGTATCGTTAGCGCATATCAGCGCCTGCGGCACGTCGTTACTTTCGACCAGCTTATCTATTATTCTTATTACCGGTATGTCCCAGTAATCCCCGTAAAAGATATTTTTTTCATCAACAGGAAATCCATGCTGTTCCATTATTTCACGAAAACAGCGCAGACGCAGCTCCGAGTCAGTCTCGCCCTTTAATCCGCCTATAAAATACGCCTTTTTAACACCGTGAAAATCAATAACATGGCTTATAAGCGACTTATATGTCTTCTCGTAGTTCTTTATTACCGAAAAACAGCCTTCATAGCTTCCGTAAAGCGTAAGAACGGGTATTTTACGATTGTGCGCCTCGGAAATAAGACGGTTTACAAGCTCCTTGTCGAAAAAACGTCTGTCGTCAATAATAAGCATATCAATAAGCTCAAAATTTATTGCACGATAAACCGATTTTGCACCCTGGTCATATCCGTCGCCGTAATAAAAATCAAGAAAGCTGTTAAAAACGAGGAACCTATAGTTATGCGGCAAAGCATCTTGGAACAATGCCTGTAAAAATTCAGAACACAATTCGTCATGAATTTTAGTTGTACATACGCCGATAAGCCTGTATTCGCCAAGCATGGTAATATCCGCCTTTCAATCGGTGTGTGCAGGATTGCACCTATGCAAACCTACAATAATAATCACTGTTATTATACCATATATTGTAACAAATGTCAATTAAATATAAAAACAATAATGCCTGTCCTTGTATAGTTGTCAATGATATGTTACACTCGGACTCAAAAAGCTACGAAGTTAAAGTGTAAAAAATGCAAAATGCCAAATGCGAGGAGCGAAGCGACGAGGATTTGGCATTTTGCGGCGGCT
>Ga0129309_1000698_pt1 | contig 23275 bp, 7 predicted proteins | sample L1105metagenome_FD_94439 | JGI IMG/M metagenome (GOLD analysis project Ga0129309, IMG submission 94439) | Ring-tailed lemur group fecal microbial communities from Wisconsin, USA - L1105 metagenome | ecosystem: Host-associated > Mammals > Digestive system > Large intestine > Fecal | place: USA...
CCATAACATTAAACTTTGGTCGGGATAATGCGTTTAGGAGGCTTCTTATAGATGTATTTTATTACAACGAAAAGAATGTTGGAAGTGTGCTTTTCAGCACACCCCAACATTCAGTATAGAACCCTTTTTGCTTTTGTGCTTAATTTGTACTATTTTTTTCATATTCTGAATTTCTGTTTGTTAGTCATGCTTAGTATCTAAATCCGCTACATCTAAAACCGAATCCGCAGAGTTTCAAAACATTAGTAACAGTTCAGACTGCATGAACTGTTACTAATATTAATCATGCCGTATCATACCAGTGTGATTTTGTTTGCCAAAAAATAAAAACAGGAGGAAATTATGACAAAACCTAAAACAATGAAATGGAAAAAAGGAAGATTAGGGAAGTCAAAGGAGGGAAGTCGTGAAGCGTTTTAATACAGGACTTTTACTTGCCGCCGCCGTGCTGATAATCTGCCACGGCTTCCCTTCCTATGGCAAAGAAGAAAAGGAGGGATTTATTGAATATACGGTATCTTTTGTAGATGCCGCAGACCATGATAACAGGATTTTTAATTCGCAGCAGGGGCAGGCTCCGGATGGAACTGCAATCCATGTTTCTTTTCCGGAGCAGATTATTGGGGCCGACGGACATATCTGGAGGGCGGAGGCAGACAGTCCCCAGGAATTTCTCCTCTATCAGGCAGGCCGCCATAAGTACTACGTCGAATACCGGCAGGGTGAGAAGATAGCGGCGCCGGAAGAGCCGGATCGGGAAGGCCGGGAAAGGCTCGCCCGGTGGCTCGAGCGGGCGTGGAAGGCAGACTGCCTTATTACGGGACAGGGAGAGGAGGAAGGCAGCGGCGTTCATTTGATGGTAGAGAATGAATCACGCAATAACGAACGGATTAAAAATCTTGTTTCCATGATTCAGGATGCCCGGTGGCACAGTTTTTATATGATTGGAAAAAATTACGTGCCGCAGACGCTGGTAATCGGCACAAGCTTTGATGCAGAGTATTCTTCCGTCACGGAAGACAGATTTAAGGTTGGGAAGGATAGCTGCACCGTACTCCGGATTTCCGTTCGCCGTAACTGGAATGCGGAAAACTGTACCCATAACTGGGAGCTTATTATTGCAGGGGAGAATGACTGTCTGAAAAATGGACAGGAGACCTACTGCTGTAAGAAATGCAGAACGGAGGAGACAGTAATCCTCCCCGCATCAGGCCATTATGATTCGGACGGAGATTCTCTCTGTGACCGCTGCAAAAAACGGGCGTTCCCCGCACAGATTGGAGACAGAATCAGAACTGTCCTCCAAACGGAGAGTGGGGAAAAAGAGCTTGTCTTCCGCTGTCTTGATTTGAATTACAGAGGGTCCGGAAACATGCTCTATCTGTCGGAGGAAACGCTGGGGGAGGATATTACGGGCATTTGTTTTACGGAGTCTGACTATAACGGTTCGCCTCTCCGGGAATATTTTAATCTCGCATTTGCCAACAACATTTCTGCCGCGTCTGCCCTCCAGCCGATTGAGCGGCCGGACGCAGACGGAAGGAACGATTATGCGGCACTGCTTTCAACGGATGAGTATGAAGCGTATGCAGAAATGATAGAAGCAGGGAATGCCTGCCTTCTTCGGACCGTGTCAGGAGGCGCTGTTTACGCCGTGGATCCGGAGGGAGGTCTGTGCCTTGTTCCGGCAGCGGAAAGCAGGGCGTATGGTGTCCGCCCGTTCATATTGTTGAAAAGTCCGGAGACAGGGGAGAAAGCTGAGCCGTCAAACTGGAAAACGGGGGATATCCAGATGCGGCAGATAGGGCAGAAGCTGTACCGTTTCCGCTGTGTGGATGAAGATTACAGTGATAATCTGGATGGCCGCCGAAGCGCCGCCCTGTTTCTCTGTGACAGTGTGATCCGTGCCGATACCTGCAGCAGCATGGCATTAAAAGAGATTTCTTTCGGGCCTGATAATAATTATAAGTCCTCCCGGATACGGGAATGGCTGGCGCAAAACAGCGTGAACAGCAGCTTTAATTTAGAACCGGTTTTGATTGGAATTAATACGGCCTATACAGGAGGGACGGCGGCAGGAACCATGGAGCAGCTGGACGGCAGCCTGCTGGCGCCGCATGATATCGGTTTTCAGTTGATGCAGGATCGTTTGTTCTGCCTTTCTGTGGAGGAAGCGCTCCGGTACAGGAAGGAACTGTGGCGGTTCGGTTCACAGCAGAATAATCCGGCAGTTCAGATAAGCCCCTATTCACAGGGATATTATCTTCGGACGCCCTATTACGCAGAGGATCATGAAGGGAGATTTTATTACTCCGATCATGTATACGCCGTCGATTTAGTCAACGGAAATATTCATCCGGTACCGGCAGGGAGCCAGACATACGGACTCCGTCCCGCCTTTGCGGTGCCGCAGGCAGAATAGGGAGTACCGTGTTTCTATTCGCAGAACCGTAATATATAGAGACAGCGGGGACGAGAAATCAAGGAAGACAACAAGGGCGGCTCTTAAAAAAGCTCTTTTGAGAATGAAAGCGAGGAGGATACGATGAAGAAAAGAAATCAGGGCATACTCAGGCAGGGGAAAGGGCTGACATCGGCAGTCCTGATAACCATCATGCTTTTAACCGGTTCTCTCCATGGGTTGGCAGCGACAAATGGGTTTACCTTTGAGGACTGGGATACCGTGTACAGCCGGGAATTTGATGGAAGGCGCAAGGAGAACCGCATGACAACTCCGGGAGAGGCAGAGCCGGAAAGGCTAGCAGCGGCATCCGGAAGTGAGATCCCTGCAACAAGTTCCATGGCGCTGTCGGCGGTGGGAAAAAGTTCGCTGGGAGATATCTGGGATAACTGGAACGGGGATTTTTCATTTTTAGACGGAACAGCCGGGGACGGTTCGGAAAAAAAACCGTATCAGATTAAAAATAAAAATCAGCTAATGGGCCTTGCCCAGCTTGCCGCAATGGGAATGCGGGTACAGCCGGGGGAGGGAAACGAAGAAATTATCGGCTCTTATGACGGTAAGCATTTCAGGTTGATGAGCAATATTGATTTGGGAGGAATGGAGTGGAATCCGATTGGATATTTCAGGGATTCCTCTGAGTTTTCCGGCGAGATTACAAATAAATTTTTCGGCAGTTTTGATGGAAACGGCAAAACTATTTCCAATTTCAGACTAAACCGAACTTCCTGGAACAAGGTTGGGTTCTTTGGGGCAATTGAAGATGCTGCGGTTAAAAATCTGACCCTGAAGCCCGGAAAAACAGTATGCGGCCAAAAAGAGGTTGCCATTCTGGCCGGCAGCGCAGTAAATTCAAAAATCACAGGCTGTACCGTATCCGGCAGCGTATCGGCATCCGGAACATCCGGCGGAATTACGGCTGTAATTGAGGGGAGCGATCCGTCCCTGTCGGTAATCGAAAACTGCATATCCAACGTAACAATCGATGTCAACGGAGGAATCGATACATATGTCGGCGGGATTGCCGGGAAGGCGGCTGGCAGCAGTATTGTGGACTGCCGGGTTGAGACGGGGGATAACAGTACCTCCCGGATACAGGGCCGTAATGCAACGGTTGGAGGAATTGCCGGATTCCAGAATGCCTCTGATATTTATAACAGCTATGTATCCGGTACGATTGGCAGAAGCGGCTCCGGTATTGTCGGAGGAATTACGGGAAAGTATGCGTCAGGACGAATGAAGGTGGCACGCTTTGAGGGAATAATCGGCCAGTCGGGAACCGGAGCGGCCGGGCACAGGGGAACCTTTATAGGACATAGGGAGGCGGGGGATTATTTCCGCTATGGCGCGGATGTTGGATTTTTGTTTGCCGACATGGAGAGCAAAATTGCTTTTAACATATGTGGAAGCGGAATTCCGGATGACAATGAATATACGTATTCTGCAAATATTGGGTATTCCCATCCGGGCGATCCTTTCTATACCCTCGTACAGGGCGGAGTATCGAAAAATATATCGGATCAGTACTATTATGAGGTTCTGGAAAAAGGAATTTTATCGATTATTGATGAAGATCACGGCGGTGCCGGTGCAGATGAAGCCGGGTATTCAATCGACCATTTTGCCCCCAACGATGCAGGCCGCCCGACCAGAGGGTATTTAATTACGATTCCCCAGATAGATACAATATCATCAGGAACCTATTATTACGATGTGGCGATGCTGGAGGCGCGCGGAGACGGAAATTATTACCGTGCGGTTAATAAGGGAAAAAGGGGGGCTGTTGCGCCGGGAAAGAGTGTCACGGTAACGACATCACCGAATAATACGGAAGAAGCCAAATTTCAGATGGACGGGGTTCCGACCTATACGGCAGTAGGAGGGGAGAAAGAGACAACTTATAGAAACGGCGGCGAATACACCTTCACCATGCCGGAGGAAAACACGGAGGTGAAAGCCGTGTATAAAAAAGTTGCGGCAAGGGTATCGGTTGTTCCTTCAAATTTTAATATCAGCGTTATACAGGAACGCACAGGCAATAGGAAAAATCCTGTGAAGACGACAAAGGTTCTGGATCACAACGGAAAGCTGATTGCCTCCTACATCAACGGAGCGCTTCAGCAGGGAACACAAATTCAGCCTGTCTTCATTCAGGCTGTTGTTGATACAAACAATGATGTGGCGGACAATTCTGTCAAATGGTCCGTGGATGATCCGGACCTGATTATACTTGCGGCAAATGACGATGAAGACAGGGAAGGGTTCACGAAAAAAAGTGCTTCTGTCTGTGTCAATCTGAATGCGTCCTTCTTTGATGATACAATCCGGAAACTGGAAAAAGAGCAGGCGGACAATGCTTACCGGTACCCGATTCCTGACACCATTTTCGGAGCCGGGCATCAGAACGGAGGCGTGGCCGTTCTGACGGCATCAACCAGACCGGCCGCCAGCTTTGAAGGAAAACCCTGTACCGGTAACTGCCGGATTAATGTCACCTTTCAGATAAAAGATAAAACTTATGTGGCAAATGAGGGGGCGGTCATTGATCAAGAGGAACTCCGGTTTACGGTGACAAGAAGACTAACGGGCGGCCGGAAGAAGCCCGAAGAAAGGATACTGGTAACACCGCCTCAAAACTTGACTGCCTCATTTTCCCCGGACTTTTTTGACAGGAAAGACATCACCTGGTCAGTGGACGATCCTGCCGTTGCTACCGTGGATGGAGAGAACCGGTCCGCCGGTGTCAGTGTCAGGAAAGATGCAAAATGGATTCAGGATATCATGGAGACAGATGACGGCATCCGGACGAATGAGCCTTATGCAGTCCTTGGAGGCTCCGGCAGCAGGGAGGCGAAGGTAACGGTTACAGCGGACGATATGCTGGGAAACCGTCAGACAGCGAATTGCAATATTGTGATAAATTTTGTGACGGAGGATCAGACGGAGGTTTATGCGGAGGGAGTAATTACAGAGCCGCAAACCATGAATTTCGAACTGGAATGTATGAAAAGCGGTAAAAGAAGCAGCCCGGTAATTTCATGGACAGGTGACGGGGAAAAAAAGATAAAAGCAGTTGTGCTTCCGGAAATGGCCTTTAATAAGGCATGCCGTTTTGAGGTCAGCGACGATTCCCTGAAGCTGGACGGCGACGGAACGGTGACGGTTAACAGAAACGCAAAATGGATTCAGGATACGGATAAGACATATCCTTACACAGCCGTTCACACTGCGATTATTACAGCTACAACAGAGGATGGAGGATTCAAGGCAATCTGCAATGCCACAATCCGATATAAACTGTCTGATCTGACATATGGAGGCTCCGGCGGCAAAGGCGGCTCCTCCGGCGGTGGAAGCGGCTCCTCCTCAGGCGTAAGCCCGGGCGGAGGCATTGGCCCTGCCGGAAATGGCCCGGCTGCAGGCACCTCGGCTCCGGCCGGCAGCGTTGTCGGAACCTGGGTTAATACGGCAGACGGTTTATGGGCGTTTACAGCACACGGAAGAACGTATCACAACGAATGGGCCTATGTCCATAATCCATATGCAGGCAGAGAACAGAGCAGCACAGATTGGTTCCGCTTTGATGAAACCGGATATATGGTGAGCGGCTGGTATCCGGATACAGACGGAAATCTGTATTATCTGTGGCCGAAGTCCGATGGAACACAGGGACATATGGTGACAGGCTGGCAGTGGATTGCCGGAGCAGACGGTCTGGAACGCAGATACTATTTTAATCCGGAGCCGGATGGAACGAGAGGTGCGCTCTTGAAGAACACGACGTTACCGGATGGGAACCAGGTGAATGATAAGGGGGAATGGACGGTGGAAGGAGTGATTCAAGTCAGAGTTCCTGGTATTTCGGTATAAATAAGAATCAGGGAAAATTCTCAAAATAGAGAAGCTGCAGAGCAGTGTGGGTGTAACTCCCACTTTCCCATTTATCAACGCAGCAAAATCGATGCACATTGACAACTGAATAGAGATTACACGGTTGATGATAGCAACAAATGATGGGCGGCTAATGGCACGGCGGCCGCCCCTAAAAACTATGGAGGAAACGATAAGGAAAATTTAAGATGAACCAGAGCGTTAAATGAAAGGCAGATAAAGTAAAAAGGAAAACATAATTGATTGTCATAGATGATAAAGCATGATAAAATAACCGTGTGTAAAAGCAAAGAAGACAGAGGATAGATTCCGATGCTCCTTCGGAAATGTACGAAGGAGGAAATGACCATCGCCCGAGAATCGAGTGCTGACGGAAATCCTCGTCCGGTTGTCCGTTGTGTGGATGCATATTACGAAGACTGCACCTTTTATGTTGTTACATATGGAAAATCAAACAAAATGTTACAAATAGAGCAAAATGCAGAGGTTTCAGTTGCTCTCTCCTCGGAGATGTTTACTGCTATCGGAGTAGGTAAAAACCTTGGTTGGGTACTTGAGCCCCAAAACACTGAAATAAGAAAAAAACTTCGTTCAGCTTTTGCGGACTGGTATGATATGGCGAACAACGAAAATGATGAAAATTGCTGTATTTTAGCAATTTATCTTACAAAGGGGACCTTGAATATTAACCATTGGGAAAAATTATATCACCTGGACTTTGTGAAGAAGACGGATATGAAAGATGGGGGGATTTTCTAACAAGACTCTGAATTTCAGAAATTAATAATTAAATTTTAAGGTCATTTAGCATAATTCGCCTTATTAATATGCAAGGGGATTTTTAAGCGTTTTTTTTGCTTTCAGTCAACAAAAAAGCGTGTTGATTATAAATGAGAAGGAAAAAATAATATGATAAATAACAAATACAAAATAATTGTTTCGATGTTTACCACAACAATCATATCAGCAGAAAGGGTGTATGCGGAGATTTCTCTGAAGAATTCCAATACTTAGCTAAATTCGTAGGCTTAGAATGTGAAGTATACACACCTTCATATTTACATCAGGCTTGTTTATTAAAAATTAATGGTCAATGGTTTGCAACCGACCCGACCGGTACAGATCCTTTTCTATCTAACGGGAAAACATATAAACAGAAAAGAATCGGTATGCATTGGAATCGGATGCTAAACGAGAGAAGTATTTCGCAGAGAATCCGGATAGTTTAGTAACGATAATTGACTTGATAAATCAAAAAACAACAGCCGGTCTAATTACTGAAGCTGATTGGGCAAGAATTAATCCTATGGAAGCAGAACTGGATAGAAAACTATCAGCGGAATAACCGTGTTACAGGGTGGTTGGCCTTCATCTTACATAGGTGATGCAGATGAAATTTGACTTCAAGGATTTGATGACATTTGGACTTTTCATCTTGGCATTGCTAACGTTCGTTTTTACGTTCGCTAGATAAATGCTTTAAACCATAGAAAAACCACCCTCTAAACTTTGGCGAGTTAGGGTGGATTTTCTACTCAAATATCTGGCCAACCACTTTGTGGGCGGTTATTCCTTTTGTATGTATATTATAACTCAATTGATGTTATGATTCAAGAATAAGTTTTATTATAGAATAATTTTTAATGCCTTCAACCGGCGCTCTGAAAAGAACGTGGGTTGAAGGCATTTTTTGTTTGAGGTAATTAGGAGAAGAAAAAAGATGAAAAAAGTTAGTATGTGGAAAGAGAGAGGAAAGAGAGCAACGTCATTGTTTTTGTCAGTCATGTTGTGCCTTATGACATTTTTTCCCTACCTGTCGTCATTACAGGTGCAGGCCGCAGAAAAGGATACAGTAACATTAACCACCGCGCATGGCGATTTTGGTGGCACTCATAAGCTTTATTGTATCGACAAAGGAGGGCTTGCCATTTGGGGAATTGCTGATGATGGAGATGTATACAAGAAGCATAGGCCGTCAGAAGCAGAAGTACCTTTGTCGAAAAAAGAACAAGAGTACATATTTTGGGGAATTCTAACTCTTCAAGCATCATTAGGGGTTAAGAAAGCAAATAGTATCATTAACATAATTAATTCTAATGCTCCAGCGCAAGGAAAAATTCAAATAAGAAAGTATGTAACAGAGGAAGATTTAAAGGCGTTGATTTATAGCTTTAGCGTCCGAGATAAGTATTCATGGCTGGAATATGTTGCTGCTCATACCGAGGAGTATTTGAAGATGGGAGGACTCCTTGGTGGCAGTGGTGGTTCCACTCAAAGCGGGAAAAAAGTTCCTGATATAATTGCCGACAGCACCTCTCTTACAACCGCCTATCAAATCAACCGTTCTGATTTTACTATACACTTTGATGCGGGTGGAGCTGATGCAGATTTTATTCAAAAGGTTCCAATTGTATTCTCAAATGACAATGGTGCAACATATAAACCAGAGCCGACAGATGGATGGAGCTATACAAAGACATCAAACAGCATTACCTTTTCAAATCCAAACCCTCAACCTCCCAAAGCATTAATTAAATTTGAAGTAGAAGGAACGGAGTATGCCAGCACGGGCGGTGCTTATGTATCAGAAGAAGCTCTATTTGATGAGTGTCTACAAATATGGGAATGTATTACCTGTTCGGGAAGACATGGTGGGGGAACTCCTCCATCCACTCCACCTTGGCAACATCAACGAATGGTTTGGCTGGAAATTGATACTGTACCAATAGTGTTTTACGCTGCCCTTGCCGGCGAACCGGCTGTTAGTGCGGCTGGAGGAGGAATCACTTTCCAGGTTTTTCGCCATGAGGAAGAGTTTAAATCCACGTATAACACACAGCTTTATAAATATGATTATGAAACCGGCCAGCCGCTGGAAAATGCGAGATTTGTCCTGTTTGAGCGGTTTGATGATAAAGGAGAAATTGACACCGAAAAAGATGGCCCGGTACATATTTACGAAGGAGGAGAACCGTACGCCAGCTATCACAAGGATAACCCTGTCATTTGGTCCGGCTTTCGGAATGTTGGTTCTGTGGTGACAGATGCAAACGGACATGCAGCACAGACAATAACCCACGGCTATCACTATGACAAGACATTCTGTGATGGTCATCCGGCTCCCACCTTTGTTCCGGTACCCGAACCGGAAATCGAGGAAGAGGAGGAATTAACGGCTTTTGCGGAGGATGACGACGAGGGCGGCGGGATTTTAAACGCCGAGGAAATTGAAGCAGCCAAAACAGTGAACCGGGAATTAGCCCAGGCATGGCTTGACTGTGTGTCAGACTGTGAAGAACAGGCCTCCGGGAATTTTGAGGGAGTACATTTCCATTGGCTGATGTCCGATGTAGACCAGGGGGAAATTACAAACATTGCAAGTTCAGGCGGAGACGAGGGCAGCACTCCGGACGGTGGAAATACAACAGAGCCGGATTCCGACACAGCATATGAAGAATCAGGCTGCTATCAGGACATGCAAGAAACATATGAGAAGTTTATATCCTTGAAATACAGTTACGCCTATACGGAGTTTCAGGCAAGGGATGGTTATATCCGGCACGATCTTCATGTTGACGATCTCCCGGTGGAAATTATTACAACCGATTCATCGGAGGCCGGTGCAAATGCATTTTTTGCCGGCGGGTACAGTAAAAAAGAAACGCTGGAAAGCGGAGCAGCCGGATATTCTAATCGAACTGCTGTAACAGAGAAAACGGAAGAAAAGAAAGAGGTCGAACCGATTCGTAAGAATGTGGCGAAGCAGCTTTTTCAGGAAGCTGCAACGACTGTCCAGGACATTGTGACGTATCTTACGCCTGAAGCTATAACAGATGAAAACGAAATTGAGTCAGCAGAAGAGCAGGAGAAAAAAACTTCCAACAGAAAATCTGCACCGTCTACCCCCGTATTTCAGTTTATTGATGAAGATGAGAAAAATGATATACAGGCAGCTACACCATCACAGGCAGCTACACCATCACAGGCAGCTACACCATCACAGGCAGCTACACCATCACAGGCTGCTGCACCATCGGAGGCAGCCACCCCGTCAGAAGCAGCATTTCAATGGTTCCATGCGGCATCTTCATTCAGAAATCCCAACGTCAGGGAAATGGAGACAATGAGGCGGGAGCTGTTTTGGCCGGCTTATGAGGAGGCACTGGCCGCAGAGAGCAGTGGAGCCGGCGCGGATTATGGGCCGGATGGTAATTACAGTCACTGCAATAATGCAGATCGGGAAGGAAATGCCTGGAGGATTTACGATCACCGGACAGAAGGGGAATTTCATATTAACAAAAAGGATATTGATTTGGCTTCCGGTGAATCAGCTAATTACAGCGCATATGGGGATGCTCAGGGGGACGGAACGCTGGAAGGAGCGGTCTACGGTTTGTTTGCAGCGGAAGATATTTCCCATCCGGACGGAAAGACGGGAGTGGTTTACCGGTCAAACAACCTGGTTGCGATCGCAGCAACGGATAAAAACGGAGATGCCTCTTTTCTTGCCATCACGGAAGCGCCGGGCCGGGCCTATGATTATCAAATGGGAGCTGTCGTTGACACCGGCGACGGGTGGAGGGAGAAAGCGCCAAAGAATCTCTACCGGTCGGAGCGCTCTTATGATGATTATTCAGAGGACGGCCAGTACCGGAGACAATATACAGACAATGAAGCGGACAATGGAAATTGCTGGATCGGCCGGCCCCTTCTGATGGGGGACTATTATGTCAAAGAGCTGTCCCGTTCCGAAGGATATGAGCTGTCAATCGGAAACCGGGCCAATGATATAACAAATTTCGGACAGGATTTAGAGGTAAAGGCCCCGGAAGAAGCGAAAGGGCATGCAGTTGTTACACAGCAGCTGTTTGCCGATGAGCAGACATCCGATGATGGAACCGGAGCCAGGCCGAATGACTTGTACTTTGCGGCCCGTTCAAAAGATACGAAGGAGCAGAAATATGATATTGTCCTGTCCGGCCTTCCGAAAGGCGCTGAGTTCTATCGCAGAGAGGAAGGAACCAGACAGATTGAGGTACAGGTGGGAACCGGAACGTATGAAAAAGTCCTGTTGACCAATCCGGATGGAAGTCCCCGGTATATCCGCGCAGAAAACGATCACCAATATTTGAAATATAATCCGGATGGAAGTCCAATGATGAAAGAGGTGCCAATAAATTATGTGGCCGAACGGTTCCGGCAGGTTACGGTCCGGCCACTGGACAAAGCTCTTATACAGGCCGTTCTAAATAAGGCCGATGGGGGAATGACGGAAGACGAAAATCAGTCGATGCTAGTTGAAACATTTACTTCCGGAAATCTTTTATTTGTGAAAGGGAAAGTGGAAAAGGCACTGAGAAAAAACGGGAAGTCAACGCCGGGAAGACCCCTGCCGGGCGGAGGCTATCGTTATTCCACGATCGATACCGGTGAGTTTGATACCGGGGTGCGGCAAGGAGAGGAGGATCGGTACGGATTGTCTGGAGTGACTCCGGGGAGCCAGGCTGCATATACGGTTTACGGTTCCCCTGTGCGGCGGGTCGCCATTGCAGGCCAAAGGCCGGATGGAACCGCCCTTACCGTGGGTGATGCCATACTTTCAATCCTGAACTATTACGACAACAATCCGTTTTACAGCTATGGAGGAATCGATGCAGTTGAGGCGTCTGGCTTTGATTACATATTCACCGTGTATGCCGGTGTCGTTGGAAAGCCGGAAAACTTTATGGTTTTAGGAAATGATCTGGTGGCGGACAGTATTATTTATCATGCAGTGCCCCATATTCCGGGTGACAGTTCACTGCCGCCGAGATACATTTATGCGGCATATTCCAATAATCCGGATTACGCAGCGTTTGGTATGTATGAAGATTACCGGGAGGGGGCCGGCGGTTCTGCGGCCCTTGGAAGCGCCACTCTGATAACCGATGCCGTTGCGGATCGAGACGGGAACCTACAATCAAAAACAGTAAAAGAAAATGTCTATTATCAGAGCGGGGAATTAGTGCGGGACAGCAGCGGAGCATTGATCCGGGCGTTTGAGTACCGGGAAGTCACAAGCACAAAGCTGCAGGAGGTACAAGATGTTAAGTGGCAAAAGGTACCGGCAGAGCGGATGGCGGATGGAACGTATGTCCTTCCGGTAAATGCAGCTTATACCGATTCCTACGGGACTGCACATACGAACGCCGGTCATGACCAGACAATAGAATTCAAGGCTGTTCTGAAGGAAAAAGAGGTAATTTTATCAGCGGCAGACGTTTCCGTTTTAGGAGCCGGTTTTGTTGCCGGACGTCCGATGAACAGCGCAAGCTACTATGTGCATGTAAAGCAAGCCAGAGCAAAAGCATACCTGGATTATCAAAATATGAACCTGGTGGGAGATAACACCTACGTGCTTCTTACAAGTCTGGCATATCCCGGACAAGAAAAGCTTTATCAGGATGGCGGAACAAGGGAGCAGACGGCCCAGGTATTTGAACGGGCAATCCGCCAGAAGATTAAAATTGTGAAAGATATTCAGACAACGCCGGAAGGAACTTATGCGCACAATACCAATGCCGATGCAGGCCATCAGGACCGTTTCACAGACGGGCCGGGAGGAAGGGCGGAAAACGCATCAAAACTTCCGAATTTCCGTTTTAAACTATATCTAAAATCAAATCTGGAAAGACTGTACCGGGATGAAGCTGGAGGAATAGTGTGGCTCGATCGGAATGGAAACGAGGCAGATATAACAAATTACCGAAAAGCTTATCCGGTAAAAGAACCGTATGCCGGTGTGCAAAAATTCTACACGAAAGTGCCGCACAAGGAAAATTCCCTGACCGCGGGTTCTATCAATAACAATGTATGGAAAGAAGCCGTCACCGTGAATGAAAGCCTGTATCCTTATGAGGAGAACAAAATGATCGGGGAAAATCAGAACCCGGGTTATACCAGACTGCTTGAAACGACAACCAGGACAATGGAGGATGGGGACGGTCAAACGAGAGAGGTGGAAAATTACAATTATGATAAGTTTTTTGATGCTCTCCAGACTGCCAATCATGATAAATGGGACAGGAAGGATAACACAAGCACCTCCCATAAGCCATTTGCCTTCATCCGGGAATTAATATTCGGGACAGCCGGCGGGGAAAAAGCATACCCGGCAGTTCACAATAATTCAGAGACGGAGAACCGGGTGAATACATCTGAAGCGGCCAGGGAGAATGCAAAGCGCTCTGATGCGGTACGCCAGTTCGCCATTACATGGTATCTGGATGGTGAAGTGAAAAAGATAACGGAGGATAACGGAGGCGGAGAGAGCCAGGCGGCCGGAGCCGGTGAAACCTATCAGGAGGAAATTTATGATAAGGCGCTGCTGCAGGCCATTTTGAAAGCAGAAAATTACCTGAAGCCGTTTTTCACTTATGATTTGGACGAAATCTATTCGATTGCCTGGGACAGCGAGACGGATGGGGGAAGCGACAAAGATCGGACCACCCTGGCGGCCGATACACTCCGGGAAACAGCCGGAAACGGCCTTGAAACATCAAAGGACGGATATTTCTATGGTGTGTCGAAATATCTGCCATATGGGGCGTATATTGCGGTGGAGCAGCAGCCGTACAGCGCCGGACTGGGAGACTTTTACAATAAACATTATAAGACAGATAAACCGAAGGAAATCGTTCTTCCGGCTCTCTATGAAGACGGCGGCAATTTGGTATCACCGGAAAAATTTTGTGATATATATCAATACACCGGTACGTATACGCCGGAAAATTTACAAAAGAAATACCATATCAGGATGAACGAAGAGTGGTCGGCTGCGCATACAGGCGATTTGAGAGACTATGTGATACGGGCACACAATCGTGACGGAGATTTTGAAGTATATAAATATGGGCTGGCTGCAGATAAGCTGACGGGAAAAATAGCCTATCCGGGCGGCGATTACAGTTATCAGGGATTTACAGTCACTCAGGAAGCATTCGATCCATACAAGGATGTTTACGAATGTGAGAACACAGCCAGTGATTACCGGAGCAATCAGAAAGTAGAAAAATATTATCACTACGCATCGCTTTCTGAACAGGCTGGAACAGCCGATGATGTATTCTTTCTGCATGGTCCGGCCGATGATGACAACAATCCGTCCGGTTTTTATTTCAAGGATGGAGTAAAAACCATCACCGGCGTACGAACCGGATATGACGGCCTTTATTTTGCTGCGCTGGTTCCATGGTCAGTGACAGAGCCGGCAGATGCCGAAGAATACAGTGCGGCCGCATTTTCCGGTTACGCAGATGGAAAATACCGCAATGCGTTCTATACTTCCCGGCTCAGGATAGAAAAACTGGATTCCGAGACAGGGGAAAATATTCTGCATGACAGTGCAATATTTGCCCTTTACAGTGCAGACCGTGAAGATGCCGGAAATAGCAACGGCCGGGTGAAATTCTATGAACAGGATACGGTAATTTCCGGGAGTAAAGAATTTTTGGAGGCGATGGGAGCGAATAATATCACACCTTTTGCCAGACCTTCGCTTCCCTGGCAGGTTCCCTATAACGGAAAATATTATGGGACCGTCCCCGCCGGCACGCCAGTCTGTAAGGAATCGGAGATGATTATTATGACCGATGCGTCAGGAGAAAAGACAGGGCAATTTAAGGCTTATACCACCACGAAAGACAGAGGAAAAGCAAACGGCAGCCAAAATGTAGGATATCTGGAGACACCGCAGCCTTTAGGAGCCGGCTGCTATGTGCTTTGTGAGATTAAAGCGCCGGCCGGTTACGTCCGGAGCAAGCCGGCTGCAATTGAAATTTACTCCGACGAAGTTAATTATTACTTAGACGGGGAACGGGATAACCGGGTGGCAGCGGCGCTTTATGAGGAAGCAGTTACCGGAACACTCGATACCGGAGATGTGGCGAGGCTGTATCTGAACAATACTCCGATCCGCCTGGAAATGACGAAAGCGAAACCGGATGAGGATAAGGTGAAATATGAATTGAACGGCCGCCTGGAGGGCAGTATTACGGAGCTGAAGGGCCGGTATGGTTTGGAGAACCTGGAATTGGCCTGCAACAGTTCCGGGGCGTATCTGGGTTATGGCTGGAAGAAGGGGTTTCTGGATGCGCTGAAGGCAAAACAGGCCGCCGGTGAGAAAATTGAGATTTTATATGAAGATGGCGTTTTCACCGGGAAAGCATGGCTGGAAAAGCAGTTGAATACGGCCGGTGACACGAACCGATATCTTCCGGGTGCGGTGATGACGCTCTATGATGCCATTGAGGTGAAAGTAAACGGAGACAGTGAAGATTTCCAGTTTGACGGTGTGAATGTAGAGCGGGATCGGTATGGAAATGTGATGAATATGTATGTGCAAAAAGGGTTCGCCGGGACACAGATTAAATTCGTGCTTGATAAGACAGAGCCGGGCAGTGACGGACTCACGGATTTTGAGCATTACACCTATAACGATCAGGAGGATGACAAGGGAGAGGGCACCTGGAGCTATAAAACCGTAGAACGGGAAAATACGGATATTCTTTACTATGATCTGGGCGGCCTGGAGGTGTTGACGGAGGAAAAAGGCATTCAGTACGGTTATGACAAAAATGCGCGGAAGATACAGGCTAAAAATGGCGAACCAATCTATGGATTAAAAAACGGAACACCGTTTTTAGAGATTATCTGCCCCAATTATGAGGAACTAAAATATAACGAAAAGGATCACGTTTTTGAAAAGGTTCCGGCGGGGACAGAAATGTTTCACCTGGATGCAGACAAGAACCGGGACAGCCGGACTGCGCCGTACACAGGGATGGCATATGTGGAGGCGGATGACGGGAGGATTATGGTGTGGCCGGTCAGGATTTCAAAAGATGAATACGGCAATGTCATTGCCAGGGAAAAGATTACGACCAGCCGTATTGCCACGATAAACGCCGATACAAAAGACGAGTTTACAATCGGAACCTATAAGGACGGCGCGTTCCGTAAAGTGATGAATCCAGTGTTGAATGGTCACGGACAGCCCGATTACTATCAGAAGTCGGAAGAGCTGTACTCAAAGGGCAGGCCCGTCTATGACCGCGACGGGGATTATGTCCGGTACCGGTATGACGATAAATTGAAAGCCTACAATGACAATGCCTGGAGGATTGAAACAAACCGGGATTTACTGGATATCGGCGCAGAACCGGAACAGGCGGGGGACGACCGGCCGCTGAACCGCCGCCAGGGAGAGAGTTATATTATTCCCAATACCTGGATAACAGGGGAAGCGGCCCCGGACGATCCGTTCCGAAGTGATATGACAGACGGACAGGTGGATGTACTCAAACGCGTACCGGCGGGGCTCTACATTCTGGAGGAATTGAAAGCTCCCAAAGGCTATGTAAAGGCAATGCCTAAAGGACTGGCGGTTGAGGACGGTTCTGAAATCCAGAAGGTGAAGATGACCGACCGGCCTGTCAGCGGATACTTTGAAAAGCTGGATGCCCCGGAGTCTTTCCGTGTCAGGGTCATTGACAAGGATCAGGTCCTGGAAGAAACGCAGTTCAGGACAGAAGGAAAAGCCGGTTTTTCATACGGCGGCGTGGCAGGGGCCGGACTGGCCCTGTACCGTGCCAGACGGAACGGGCCTGAAGGCATTGGCAATCAGTTTTCCGGGTACCGTCTGGAAAAGGCGGAAGAAACGCCTGCAAGCTGGACGGCACTCGATGAACAGAACCGGGAACAGACGTTTACAGCCCAATGGGTGACAGGCGCGGCGCCCCTATATCTGGAGGCCATCCCGAAAGGCTTATATATACTGGAGGAGACGGATACCCCGTCCGGTTATGTCGCTTCGTCGATGGGAATTGAGATCCGGGAGAATGAGGGGCTGCAACACTTTGTACTTCCGAACGATCATACGAAATTGGAAATTTACAAGTACTTAGAGACGGACGGCGGCAGACTTCCGGTTGCCAACAGCAATCCCGCAGAATTTGCCCTTTACGATGCGGAAAATAATCTGGCAGACGAGTGGACAACCGATGACTGCCGCGAATATACTTCGGTTGTCGACACATCAGGATACAGGAAGACGGGGATTTCCGATACAATCAGAAAATTCTTTAACCCGGGCAGGCAATTGTCGCCCAGCGGTTTTACCTATAATTATGAGGAAATGTTCAGCCGATATGGAACCGGATTTGACAGCCTGTCGTGGGAGACGGAGCGTCTGGCAGTGAGAGCTTCCGCTTCGGACAGAGTGTTCCGGACATCGGACGGTTTTAAGATCATTTTGGAGGAGGACACTCTGATTTTCCAGGAGGGAATGGAACCGCGGGACAGGGAGGGCTTTATCAGAAGCTATTCAAATGATGAGAATGCCCTGACGGTTGGATGGCTGGCACAGAGATCGGCAAAGCGTATATCCTCCGAGAATACGCAGAAGAACGAATCAGTGCGGCAGATATGGGAGACAGATACAGGAAAACAGATTTTGATATGCGCAGGGAAGAACATGACACCGGAGGGAACGGGAGGATATGTTTATGATTATAAGTTTAACTATAAAAAGCTGGAATCCGGACATTTTCCCAATGCGGTGAGCTATGACACCCCTTCGGGAAACCACCGGTTCGACTATATACCGCGCGGCCGCTACAGGTTGGCGGAACTGAAGGCTCCGGACGGCTTTGAGAAGGCGGAGGACAGAATCCTTGACGTGGAAGAGACAGCGGACATCCAGCTATACTCCGTAAAGAACAAGCCACTCTATCTTTATATTGATAAGGTTTCTGAAGACGGAAAAAGTCTGGCGGGAGCAGAACTGGCCCTGTACCGTTCGGACAGCAGCGGGAATTTCATAAAGGAAAACCAATACCTGGAAGATACCTGGATTTCGGGGGAAGAGGGCTTCTATACGATGAAGGATTACTACGATGGAACGATACCGGATGGGTTTCTGGCCGGGGAGATGAAGCCGCGCCGGATTGGTTTCCTTACGGAGGGGATTTACTATTTAGCAGAGCATAGAGCGCCGGAAGGCTTTGCACGGATGGAACCGCAGAGAATAGAAATCCCCGGAGACAGGACGGAGAATGGAATCCTGCGCGTTACCGCCAGGAACCGCCTGAAGAAAGGGAAAATAAGGATAGAGAAAGAGGCATCGGACAGTGGAAAAGAACTTCCGGGAGCAAAGTTTGAAGTGAAAAACTGTAATACGGGAGAGATTTATTCCATTGTAACCGACGAAAAAGGATGCGCAGAACTGACCGGGCTGAGGACAGGGGAAGTAAGAGACGGAAAATGGATTCCGGATAAATACACCATAAGGGAGCTGGCTGCTCCGGAGAAATATGCCCTGTCACCGACGATACAAACCTTCTATTTCGACGGCAAGGAAGACGGGGAGACACTCGCTTTCAATTGGCAGGTGAAAAATGAGCCGACTGACATCGGCATATCCAAGTCGGATTTTTATACCGGCGAATTTGTTGCAGGAGCGAGGCTGGCTATTTACCAGGCGGCCGAAGAGGACGGAAAATACATTCCGTTTGGCGAACCATGCGAAGAGTGGGTTTCCGACGGGACGAGACACAGAGTCAGAGGAAAATTGACGGCCGGAGGCGTTTACTTCCTGAAAGAGCTTAAAAGCCCTGCCGGGTATCTGAAGGCGGAGCCTGTTCTGTTTGTTCTCTCGGACGACGGCAGGAAAATCAGCAGTATCCATGAACAGGAGCGTTCGGTAAACCTTAAGACGGCCGAGCTTTTTCAGGATGCGGTGGAGGAAGTATCCATTCAGGGAAGAAAAGCGGTGAAGACAGAGGTCTGGCTTACCCGGATTGGGACAGAGAAAACGATAGTGGTCCCCTCTTATCAGACTGCGCCCCTGACGGCAGACGACGGCATTGAGCAGGATGCCCTGTATGAGGAAAAAGAAATTACTTTCTTTACCGATCAGAATTCCAGAATCACCCGGCGTCTGGTATTCAGAATGAATCTGGATGCAGCCGGGGAATACAGGCCAAGTCTTAGGACGGCAGAAAAGACGGTCCTGAAGGCTGAGACATCAAGCGGAGGGCTGCTTGAGGAATGGGAGGTTGAAAACAGAGAGGGATTCGGGTACCGGCACATCATCTGCAACCCTGAATACGAAGAAAAGAACAATATCAAAACCGTGGGTGATAACGGAAAATATGGAGCGGCAGTCATGCCGGATACGGTTATTAAATACGAAATTACCTGCAAAAATACGAAGAAAGAGAAAAGGGATATCAAAGTTACGGCATATTTGGATCCCCAGACTGAGTTTATGCCCGCTAATTCTGAACCGGAGTGGAGGGAAGATGAGCAAAGCGCCGTCGGGATGACATTAAAGGGAGTTCTTCCCGGAGAAGAAAGAAAAATCATTCTGACCGCAGCGGTGAAAAAGGAGGCAAAAGAGAAAATCGTTTGCAGGGCACAGATAGACAATGCCGCATTCTTACAGGAAAACCCGGTTGCGGGGGAAGGAAGCCTTTCTGTGGTGAGTTGTCTGTCGGGAACTGCGGCCGGGCAGCTTAAAGGCCGGGAATGGCAGTACAGGCTGGAGTTGTGTGATGAGACAGGTATGCAGTTAAAAGGCAGCTTTCCTTATACCGGCGACAGAGAGGGGGTATTCAAAAGCGGCGGAGTTCTCACGTTGGGAGGCGGTGAACACGTGGTGCTCACCGGCATCCCATGGAATACAAGATACCATGTGGAAGAAATTACGGAGGCGGAACCAGACGGCAGAGCCGAATTTAACACAGAAGGAACAACCGGGCGGAAAGCGGCAAGCGCGGTATTCCTGTATAAAATGAATGATGGCTCTGTCAGAGAGCTGTTAAAAAAGGGAGACGCCTTCCATTTGACAGAGGTAACCTGTTATTCGGACGGAGAAGAGCTTGTCACAGGAAAGACAACATTTCTGCTGGATGAATCCGCCTCGGCAGACGGGCTGGATATGAAAGATCAGCCGGTCCGTGTTCTCTTTGGCAAAACGGAGGTGAATGGTGTGGACGAGCTTCCCGGCGCCCATTTTCAATTGAAGAATGAGAGCGGGACAATCCTTGATGAGTGGATATCCGACGGACAACTGCATGAGACATCGGCTTTACTGGAACCGGGAAAGACCTACTGCCTGACTGAAATAAGTCCGCCGAAGGGATATTTAAGGGCAGAGGATCTCTTTTTTACGGTTTCTGAAGACGGCGCCGATACATTAATCAGAGTGAGTGACAGGCCCACCAGGGTGGATGTCTCTAAAATCAGCGCAGAGACAAAAGAAGGGCTGTCAGGAGCAGAGCTGGAAATTACCGATGAAAGCGGCATCCGGATAGAAAAGTGGGTGTCGGATGGAACCGCCCATGTGCTGAAAGGGAAACTGGAGGCCGGTAAAACCTATATTCTGCGGGAAATTACCGCGCCTGCCGGGTACAGAACGGCGGAACCGGTGACCTTCACAGTGTCAGAAGACGGCAGCATGGATCAGGTCGTAATGATGGACGTTCCCACCAGTGTTTTAATAGAAAAGATTGGCCTGGAGGCGGATGGAACGACGGAGACGGGCTTTCTGGGAGGCGCGTTAATACGGATTGAGGATAGGAGAGGACGAGAAGTATACCGGTTCCTCAGCCGGGATGACGCTGCGCATGAGGTCACGGGGATCCTGAAGGAGGGAGAGACTTACACGGCTATAGAGGAGGAAGCGCCATATGGCTATGAGAGGGCGGAGCCAGTGAAATTTACGGTTTCTGCCGGAGAAGAGAAGATTACGGTCAGGATGAAAGACAGAAAGAAGCCTGAAAATCCGCCGGATAAAACAGGTAAGGACAGTGATTTGACTGTAATCCTCCATAAATACGACGGGGTCACGATGAAAGGCCTGCCCGGAGCCGAATTTGCCATCTATCACGGGGACGGCCGTTTCTTAAAAAATGTATCCACAGGAGACGGAGGACGTGTGCGGCTTGAACTGCCCGGGCCGGGAACCTATATTGCGGTGGAAATAAAAGCACCACAGGGATACGGCCCTTCTCCGGACGAATATCAATTTACCGTAACAGGAAACGAGGGCACAGTAAAAGAAATTCAGATTCCGAATTACCCGTTGTCAGAAAAGGCTGGTTTAATTACGGTTCATTATGACAGAAATCTGAAAGGGACAGGCAATATATTCCTTAAGAGGAAACGGCTTTCTCCGCTGGCTCCGGCCGGAGACAGCGGCGGACGGGCCGGGGAGCTGATTTTGGCAGTTCTCCTTTTATGCGGAACAATTATGCTGTGGTCAAGGAGAAACAAAAGGAGCAGGGAGGATAAAAAAGAATGAGAAAAAGGACAGGTAAAAAGATATTTTCTGCAATAGCAGCCTGTCTGCTTGCCGTGACGGGGAATTTCCCCGCCATGGCGGCAGAGATAAAAAAGGTCAGGCTCAGGCTTACGGCCGAAGACTTCGATGAAAGCGGAAGGCCGGAGGCAGAGTTTCAGACAGACAGTGAGGCTTACGAAGTCAGCGGCATTGAAAAAAATGAGGAGGATATTTATGAGGTGGAACTGACGGCACTAGAGGGAAATGAATTTGCGGTTATGACCCAGTCGGATATCAGGCTGACCGGCATCAGGGCGTCGTGCAGCAGGGCAGTCAGAAAGAACGGAAGAGGGACGCTGAGCCTGTCCGTCAAAGCGGAAGGACTCTGCGATGTAACCGGAGAAATCGGGAATGCCCGGTTTCGGGAAACAATGGCAGAATGGGACAAAGCAGACAATGCATATGCCTATATGGTTCTTCTTTACAGAAATTCAAAACGGATAGGCCATCCCCATAAAACCCAGGGAACCACCTATGATTTTTCACCGCTGATGCGGGAACGCGGAATTTATCATTATAAGGTTTATCCCCTTTCCATCAATGATAAAAAGGGGATTCCGGTGGAATCGGAATGGCTGTCCCTGGACGAAGACAAGGCCGGTAAGAACCGTATGGAATACGCAGACAGGGATGAGAACCAAAGCGGCTGGGAGCTTTGTGAGGAGGGATGGAGATACTGGCTGAAGGATGGGACATTTCCTCAGGATAACTGGATGTATCTGGATGAAAACTGGTATTATTTTGACGCAGACGGTTATATGGCGGCAGACAGAACAGCTATGAAAGAGGGACGGCTTTGCTGGCTGGATTCCTCCGGACTGCTCAGTGAGGGGGAGGAGGTCCCAGACGAGTCATAAGGCTATTGGTCACAGGAACATGGGGATTTAACTGAGGTTTGGAGGACGCGTCCGGAACAGACCATGTCCGGTGTGGTGAGGAGGATGGCTGAGTCTTCCGTCCCTGGTTGAAGGTTGTCGTGAGGGGGGAATCCGGTCGGAATGAATTCTTACGGGGACCGTTTGCACTTTTCGAAGCGCATAGCCGTGCTAAATTCGTGAGAAACCTCATTAAGCACGGATGGGCTTCCATATCCCCTGCAGAATTGATTCCGCCTACTTCCCCCGTTCAGGTTTTTGCCGGGGACGGAAGACTCAGGCGGAGGTTTTCGCGGCACCGGACATGGTCCGTTCCGGGCGCTGATTGTCTCCAACCTTAAATGAGGAGGACCCTGTCGCGGCCACTACATGTTTCCGGCAAACTAAAATCAAACCTTCCGCAATTCTTTCATAAGGGCGCATTAAAGGCATATCGTATTTTCCGCACACGGAAGCACTGAGTGGTCTCGACAAGGTCCGCCCCCGCACTTAACGCGTGAGACTATCAGCGGCCGCAGGCCAGTGGATGGGGCCGATACACCCGGCGGAGTCTTTCGTCCCGGCGAAAACCTTCCGGGAGAAGGAGATACTGCCGACATCTTCCGGCGGAGAAGGAGAGAATGATATCCGGAAGGACGTTCGCCCGAGAGATGATAGCTCTTAGGC
>Ga0129309_1000703_pt1 | contig 23100 bp, 23 predicted proteins | sample L1105metagenome_FD_94439 | JGI IMG/M metagenome (GOLD analysis project Ga0129309, IMG submission 94439) | Ring-tailed lemur group fecal microbial communities from Wisconsin, USA - L1105 metagenome | ecosystem: Host-associated > Mammals > Digestive system > Large intestine > Fecal | place: USA...
GTAATGGCAGCGCTTGCCATAGGCGGAGCCATAGCCGGGTACATAGACCGAAAAGAAAATAAAAATTCCAGCCATAAGCCATACGGAATTTACGAAGCATATTTCAAAAGACCGCTTGATTTTATTTGTGGGATGTTGGCAATTCTCGTGTTCTGGTGGCTGTATTTGATTATTGCTGTGCTGGTTCGGATAAATCTGGGGAGTCCAGTGATCTTTACACAGGAAAGACCGGGTAAGGACGAGAAGATCTTCAAACTGTATAAGTTCCGAACAATGACGGATGAGAGGGATGAAAACGGAGAACTTCTGCCGGATGAGAAGAGACTTACGAAGTTTGGAAAATGGCTGCGATCTACGTCGTTGGATGAACTGCCGGAGGCTTTCAATATCATAAGAGGGGACGCAAGCATAGTTGGACCGCGGCCTTTGCTGGTTCGGTATTTATCGAGGTATAGTAAAGAACAGCATAGGCGACATGAGGTGCGCCCGGGATTATCTGGCTATGCGCAGGTTCATGGAAGAAATGCTGTGAGCTGGCAGGATAAATTCAAAATGGATGTTGAGTATGTAGATCATATAACTTTTTGGGGAGATTTAAAAATTATATGGAACAGCGTGATAGTAGCGTTTGTCAAGCGTAATGGTATTTCTTCGGAAAGCTCTGCAACGATGGAAGAATTTATGGGAAATGAGATTGATGTCAAATGAAACAGTTACTGATTATCGGAGCAAGCGGTCATGGGAAGGTCGTGGCCGATATCGCAAAAAAAGGTGAATATGAAGGGATTCTTTTCTTTGATGATAATGAAAATTTAAAAGAGTGTGGAGGTTATCCGGTTGCAGGAAAAATTAGTTACTTCAGAGACTATGAAGGAGACGTATTTGTAGCAATCGGAGATGCTTCAATTAGACAAAGGATTATGGAAGAAATCGAATTAGCTGGAAGACAAATTCCAACATTGATCCATCCTGATACTGTTATTGCAGAAGATGTAATGATTGGCTATGGCACAGTTGTAGTTGCAGGAGCAATTATCAATCCTGGAACAGAGATAGGAAAAGGTTGCATCATAAATACAGCATCATCTGTTGACCATGATTGTGTAATTGGGGACTATGTTCATATTTCCGTTGGATCTCATCTTGCAGGGATGGTGTGCGTCGGTGAACGAACATGGATAGGAGCAGGAGCAGTTGTTAGCAATAATCTTAAAGTCTGTTCTGATTGTATGATAGGAGCAGGAGCAGTTGTGATTGATGATATAAAGGAGAGAGGAACATATATAGGCGTTCCGGTAAAGAGAATGGTATGAAAGCAAAAATCTGCTATATTGTGACTGTTCCTATTACTATCCGATCTTTTTTTATTCCGCAGTTAAGGTATCTTGCGAGGAATGGGTTCGATGTTAGTGTCGTGTGTTCCAAAGATGATTCTTTACAAGAGGAACTTGGAAATGAAATTACTTATCATCCGATAGAAATGCCCCGTGGCATATCACTTTTTGGCTCACTAAAAGGAGTATGGTATCTATACCGTTATTTTAGGGAAGAACGATTTAATTTGATTCAATACTCTACCCCAAATGCTGCGATGTACGCTTCCATTGCAGGACGGCTTGCAAATATTAAGGTGAGAAACTATCACCTGATGGGATTCCGTTATCTTGGATCAAGGGGGATTTCAAAGTACATCCTGAAAAAAATGGAAATCATTAGCTGTAAGAATTCTACTCATATAGAATGTGTCAGTAATTCAAATTTTGAAATTGGGGTTAAAGAGAAGATATTTGAAAGAGAAAAAGCGGTTGTTGTTTGGAATGGTAGTTCTGGTGGAGTAGATTTAAAACGATTTGACTATTGTAAAAGATTACAGTATAGAAATGAGATACGCAAAAAATATGACCTATTGGAGAGCGATTTTGTTTTTGGATTTGTTGGAAGAATAACAAAAGATAAAGGGATAAATGAACTTTTGAATGCCTTTGTTAAAATTGATAATGCTAAATTGTTAATGGTTGGCGAAGTGGAAGGAATTTCTACCTTGGATCAACGATTATACAGTTCTTCCTTGAGAAATCCCAATATCGTATATACCGGGCAAGTTACCGATGTTGAAAGATATTATGCGGCAATAGATGTACTGGTGTTGCCAAGTTATCGTGAAGGGTTTGGAAATGTGGTTATTGAAGCGGCGGCAATGGGGGCCCCTGCTATTGTAAGTGATATTCCGGGACCGATTGATACGGTATTAAAGGATGTAACGGCGTATACGGTTTTATCAAAAAACATAGAAGATTTGTTTGAGAAAATGAACCTGATAAGGGTTAGTAATTATAAACGGATGGGAATGTCTGCACATGATTTTGTTGCTTCGTGTTTTGATAGCGAAAAATTAGATGAACAAATTCTTCATAGAAAGTTGTTTTTATTGAAATAAAAGAGGGGTATTTTGTATGGTAGTACGAGTATTGCATGTTTTGAATAATTTAGGTAGTGGTGGAGCGGAAGCATTTGTGATGAATATGTACCGAAATATTGATCGAACAAAAGTACAGTTTGATTTTTTGATTCGGAGTACAAAAAATGGTCCAATGGTTCAGGAAATAGAGAAAATGGGTGGAAAAGTGTTTATCCTTCCGCCATTTCCAAAAAAAATTATTCAAAATTATAGAGGGCTAGAAAACTTTTTAAAAAAAAACAGCATGAAGTATATGGCTATTCATGTTCATGCCAATTCCTTGATTTATGTGAAGCCGCTTCAACTTGCGAAGAAATATGGCATACCATGCAGAATTATTCACAGCCATAGCACCAAGAGTAGCGCGCCGATAGTCCATTTCATCAATAAGAAAAGAATAGAAAAATGGGTTACACATAGATTTGCGTGTTCAAGCATGGCTGGACAGTGGATGTTTTCCAAGAAGGAATATCAGATTATTCCAAATGGGATAGAGTTAGATAGATTTATATTCAATGAACAAGCACGCAAAGAAATAAGGTCGAAATATGAACTTGAAGGAAAAACAATTATCGGAAATGTGGGAAGATTTACACCTCAAAAAAATCATTTTTTTATTATTGATGTTTTTGAAAAATACCGGGAAGAAGAGCCTAATGCAGCGTTAATGCTGGTTGGTGACGGCGATGATAAACTAAAAATTATAGATTATGCTACTAAAAAAGGGTTAAAAGAAAATATTGTTTTTACAGGGGCTGTGCCCGATGTATGGAGATACTTGTCTGCGATGGATGTGTTCTTTTTTCCTTCTGTTTGTGAAGGATTGGGGATTTCATTGATTGAAGCGCAGCAAAATGGACTTCCTTGTATCGTATCTGACAGAATTCCGAAAGAATCTTTAATGAATGAAAACATATTTATTCTTCCGCTTGAAGCTGATTTAGATGTTTGGACTCACGAATTGCGGGATGCAGTTCGAATAGATAGTGATTTACATAGTAGCAATTTAAAGAGGTATGATGCTCTTTGTGTGGCAAAGCATTTGGAGTCATTTTATAGAAAGGCGGGATTATGAAATGAATCCCCCAAAAGTATCAATCATAATGGGAATTTATAATTGCGAAAGTACAATAGGCGATGCGATTGAGTCAATAATTGACCAAACATATAAGGATTGGGAATTGATCATGTGCGACGACTGTTCGAAAGATGGTACATATAGTGTTGCAAACCAATATTGTGTTAAGTATTCTGATAAAATAATACTATTAAAAAATGCAACTAATCAGAGGCTTGCAGCTTCTTTGAATAACTGCTTGGCGATTGCAAGAGGAGAATACATTGCACGCATGGATGCGGACGATATAAACTTTCCGGAGAGATTGGAAAAGCAGGTTGAATTTTTAGATAATCATCCTGAATACCAAGTGGTTTCGTGTAAAAGCGTAGTATATGATGAAAATGGAGAAAGAGAGATAATAGGTGTAGCTGGCGAACCACAAAAAGAATGTATGCTCCATTCTGTTCCGTTTGTGCACCCAACTATTATGATGAGAAGAAATGCTTATGAGATGGTTGGTGGGTATACTGTCCTTCCTAGAACAGTGAGAGGGCAGGATATTGATTTATGGTTTAAGTTCTTTTCAAAGGGATACCGAGGTTATATTTTGCCGGAGGTGCTGTATAAGTATTATAATCTGAAATCGACAAAAAAGAATAGGAAGAGTTTTAAGCTTGCATTTAATTATACTAGTACAAATTTGGTTGGGTTCAAGCTGCTGAAATTTCCTCTTTACTATTATGCGTTTGCTTTTAAGCCAATCGCAAGCACGATTATTCCAGAGCGAATAAAAATAATGTATAGAAAACACTGTTGAAGGAAGAAGAATTATGAGTTTGTGGATACCATATTTTTTAGTTATGCTTATAATTGTGGTATTGTCATTGGGAATCCCGGATATTGAGTGGTATGAACAGAGCGGCATGAGAGTAAGAGACTGGAAAAGCTATAAAGAAACATTCCTGATGATAACACTTATATTAATGGTTTTTTGTGCTTTTAGAAGTATTCAAGCTAATTCGATTGACGAGTATGCGTATAGAAATCGTTTTTTTATATTTCAGAATTATGATTTCGCAACTGCATTGGATAAAGCCGACGGCGAATACATTAATTCCATACTTACTTGGATTATCTCGAAAACCTTCCATACAAGTCAGGGTGTTTTTATTGTATTTGGATCCTTAACAGTTTTGTTTTATATGTTAGCCTTAAAAAGGTATAGTGGGAGTTTTCCATTCGCAGTGGCGCTTTTGATGAGCATGGGGATTATAAATACTTCATTCAATATCACGCAGCAAAGCTTGGGGTGTGCTATTTTCGTCTTTTTCTGCGACTCTATATACGAAAGAAAATTTCTAAAATATATCCTTGTTGTCCTATGTTGCATTTATATTCATAACTCAGCAATTATGTTATTACCCCTATATTTGTGTGGCAATCATAAAGAAAAGGATGCAAAGATAAAGCCGTATATTCTCCTAGGTTCGTTTGTGATTTTTTATGTATATAGTAACTTGTCCGTTTTAGCACCTAGACTTCCGATGTTGGGACAATATGTGGAACGAGCCGAGAGTTTAAGTGGTATTTCTACTAATTGGATTACGATTCTTGTTAATTGTGTTCCAGCTATCATTGCTCTTGTTACCCGAAATAGAATTGACAGTGATGACAAAATTTCTATGGTAGCAGGAAATATGTGTCTGGTTCATGCCTGCATTTTCTTGGTGGCCATACTTGATAATTATATTGCTCGATTGGCGTTGTATACGGCTCCATTTTGCGTGATTTTTCTCTCAAGGTCGATTAAGATGTTTAGTGAAAGTAGCAGAAAAATATTCATATGGGGAGCGGTTATTCTATATTCGATAGAAGTGTATTTGCGAATGCAAGGATATGTATATATATTTAATTTTGCATTCTAACGGGAGGAAAACATGGCATTAAAGGATAGAATTATTCATTCGCCGAGTGGCGAATTACTTGTGAATTACTATCATGAGATCGAAGGAAAGGTTCTTCCAAAGTTACTCAACGATGGATATGCAGTACAAAAATACTGTAAGAAGTTTTTTGATAAACAAGTTGATTTAGAAAATCCGGTTTTATTTTATGAAAAGCTTAACTGGTACAAATTGAATGGGAAAATTCCATTGATGGAAGTGTGTGCTAATAAATATACCATGCGAGATTATGTAAGAGAAAAGGGCTATGGTGAATGTTTGAATGATCTGTTAGACGTATATAGTAGTGTAGGAGATATAGACATTGTTTCTTTGCCGGATAGATTTGTGTTAAAAGCTTCTCACGGCACCCACATGCAGATTATTGTAAAAGATAAGTCTAAGATTGATTGGAAACACAGTAAGAGATTAATGAGAAGTTGGCTCAGACAGGATATTTACTGGCGTGGTCGAGAGTGGGTTTATAAGGAAATGCCACGGCATATTATAGCTGAAAAGTATATCGAGGACGAAAGTGGAGAACTGAGGGATTATAAAATTTTTTGTTTCAACGGAGCGCCCCGTTTTATTCAACATGATATAGGTCGATTTACAAAGCATATACGAAACTATTACTATACTGATTGGAAAATGATGGATATGACGGACTATGTTGGAAATGATCCTTCCTTGAATATTCCTGCACCTAAGTCTTTGCAGAAAATGCTTGAAATTGCGAAAGATCTATCTCAACCGTTCCAGTTCGTGAGAATTGATTTTTATGAAGTAGGTGGACAACCATATGTTGGGGAAATGACATTTTTCCATGAGGGTGGTTCAATCAATCTTATTCCAGAGAAATGGAATCGCATTGTTGGTGATTATTGGGAGTTGGTAGAGTAAATCATGATAAAAATATTGTTCTTGATAAATACACTAGGTGGGGGTGGAGCTGAAAGAGTTCTGGTCAACTTAGTGAACAATATGGATAAGGAAAAGTTTGATATAACTGTTGAAACAATGTTCGCTGATGGTGTTAATAGACGTATGCTATCTCCTGAAATACATTATTTGAACAAAAATCCATTAAACATTCGAGGCCTTTCCAATATTATAAAGTACATTCCGGCAAAATTATTATATAAGTATTATATCGATGAGGTTGACTACGATTTGGTGGTTGCCTATATGCATGGAATTCCAACAAAAGTATTGTCTCCTTGTGCTGGAATGCCGAAGATTGCGTGGCTGCATTATGGGAATCCGGAAAAAGGGACTTTCTTTGATTTCTGGTTTGACAGGAAAAAGGCAATTTCAGCATATGACAGTTTTGATGCAATTGTAGGTGTTTCGCAATCGGTTACAGATGCATTCAGAGAGTATACTGGAATTCAAAATAAATGTTATACACTATATAACACAAATGACACATCCAGAATTTTGCGCTTATCGAGAGAAAGTTCTAGTGGTGTTTTGGAAGGACTGGAGGGAACTATTTTTTGCTCCAGCGGAAGACTCACTGACCAGAAGGGTTTTGATCGTCTGATTGAGTCTGGCAAAAGATTATTTAATGATGGGTATAAATTTACCATAATCATTATGGGTGCGGGATTGGATGAAGAAAAACTTAAAATGTTAGTAAGAAAGAATGCGGCTGAGAGTTATATAAAATTAATAGGCTTCTGTGAAAATCCCTATTCTATTATGCAGCAATGTGATGTCTATATATCATCCTCAAGAGAGGAAGGACTTGCAACTGTATTAACAGAAGCACTTACTTTGGGTATGCCGGTTATTTCTACGGATGTAAGTGGAGCAAAAGAAGTGCTTGGTAGCAATAATGAATATGGGTTGGTTGTTGAGAACAGTGAAGATGGTATTTATCGTGGAATGAAACGATTTCTCGAAAATGAAGATATGATCGAACAGTACAAAAGTGTTGCGAAGAAGCGAGCCGAAAGGTTTAACACAGAGAATACAGTCAGAGAAACGGAACAATTTTTTGAAAGAATTGTTAAATTATGAGGTTTGTGTAGTATGGAAGAACTAATATCTGTTGTTGTACCAGTTTACAATGTAGAAAAATATCTTGATAGATGTGTGAAGAGTATTTTGTCTCAAACATATAAGAATTTTGAGGTGATTTTGATTGACGATGGTGCTACGGATTCATCTGGAATAATTTGCGACAGATGGGAAACGGCAGATACTAGGGTGCGGGTTGTCCATAAGACAAATGGAGGATTATCTGATGCAAGAAATGCAGGCATGAATGTTGCTAAAGGTCGATATATTTGTTTTTTTGATAGCGATGATTGGGTTGAGCCGGACATATTGGATAAAGCATATTTTGTGATTGAAGAATCTGATGTTGTAATCTGGGGGTTTAAGAAGGAGTTTGTTGATTTAAATCAAGAAGTAGAAAACAGCAGTTCTATTATTCCTCCAGCCTGTAAAATTCAAAAGAATGGAACTGATTGCCATGAGCTATTAGATAGCAATATGATGGCTCTGCTTGGTTATGCATGGAACAAACTATATAGATTGGATTTTCTTAGAGAACACTATTTTCAATTTATTAAAGGCGTTTCTTTGGTTGAAGATATTTTGTTTAACTCACCTGTACTTAGGAATGCAAATAGTATTAGATTTATACCTACGATTGGAAATCATTATATTCAGCGGCCAAGAGAAACTTTGGGATCAAGATTTTATCCAGATTACTTTGATTTGAAACTTAAAGCTTGTCATGCACGGGAAGATATTTTGAGAGATTATGGAGTTGACGAAGAAACAATTAAATTATTTATGTCCAGCGAATATTTTGCAGGGTTAAAATCTTCTTGCAGAATGGCTTGCTCAAGCCTAACGAAAAGGGACAGTCTAGAGTATATGAGGCAAATTTGTTCTTCTCGTGAGGGGAAGCGAATTATCCGAACTTATCGTGCAAGAGGGAAGGACAACTTTATTAAGTTCGCTTTTTTAACAAAGCAATACTGGATGTATCAAAGATTATATAGGAGAGGGTGTAATGGCTGAAGATGTAAATACCGTTGACAATTTAAAGGAATTCATTCTTGCTGACTATATTGATGCATATGATGACACATATCCTACCGTGAAAAAAGTCCTAGTTGCGTTTGTTCGAGGAAGAGGATTTAAGGTTGTTACATTATTGCGATGCACACGATATGGGTATTTGACAAATAAAAAATTGTTTTTTGCAGTTTCTAAGATGCTTTTGGAGCATTATTCAGTTAAATACGGAATTGAAGTAATATACACGCATAAATTAGGAAAAGGATTAGTCTTTTACCATTTTGGAACGATGATTGTCAGCGTAGCCTCTATGGGTGAGCATTGTGGTATAAGGCCTGGTGTTGTGATTGGCAACAAGGGGTACAAAGCTGGAAAACCTACGATTGGAAATAATGTTCAGTTTGGCGCTGGATGTAAGGTCTTCGGAGAGATAACAATAGGAAATAATGTAACAATCGGTGGAAATGCAGTGGTTACGCATGATGTTCCGAATAATGCGGTTGTTGCAGGAATTCCTGCTAAAATCATTAAGCGGAGTCAGCATGATGAGATGTGAATGAGAGAGGGATCGTATAGAGTGGAAAACGTTCAAGACAAATACATCAACAGGATTATTCTGTTCTTCTCCGATAGTACGGTAGGGATATATATGATACATGAGTATTCGCTTATTAGAACACGGCTATGGAATCGACTGGATTTGGCAAAACGTTCGGCAATGTATGGAGTGATAGCATCGGATGCAATCTTTGTGATATGTGGTTGTTGTCTAATTCACATTGAAAAGAATTTCTAAATTAGTCAAAAAGAAGGATAAAAAACGATAGGTATGATAGAAAAACTCAAGAACGCTTAAAACGGTTTTGAACTTTGTATTTGTTTGTTGAGAGAATCAAATTGAGGCAAAGAGATGAAAATGAAGAAGAAAGTGTTGTTTCTGATCAATACATTAAGAGACGGTGGAGCTGAAAAAGTCCTAGTAGACATCGTAAATCACCTTGATCCTAGCGTATATGATATTGAAGTGCGCCTTATTTATGAATGGGGCATATACATGGACAAACTAAATAAGAATATTAAGTTGTCTTTTATTACAGGTAAGCCAGGAACACTTTGGGCAACGCAGGTGGCGAGAATGCTTCCAAGACTACCCTCGGAAGTGCTTCATGCGTTTTTTATCAAAGATAGATATGATGTAGAAATAGCATTTTTGGAGGGATACGCAACAAAGATTATTGCCGGAGCGCCTAAAGAGACGAAAACACTTGCATGGGTTCATTGTGATGTGACTAAAACGGAATGGATTTCTGGCGTCTATAAAACAGACAATGGATTCGCCAAATGTTATAGAAAAATAGACCATGTTATCTGTGTTTCTCAGTCTGTAAAGGGAGCTTTTATAGAACGGTTTGGTGATACAGGAAACTTGATTGTGAAATACAATCCTGTAGATGATGCTGCGATACGCAGAAAGGCACGTGAAGAAATTGATTTAAAACCATCTGCAGATAAGGTGACGTTGATTTCGTTGGGACGATTTACATACCCCAAAAACTTCCTTAGATTGTTGAAAGCGGTTGGGAATTTGTGTAAAAATTATCCGATTGAATTGTGGTTGCTTGGCGATGGCCAAGAGAGAGGGGCATTAGAGAGGTATATCGCCGACCATAACTTATCTGATGTTGTAAAAATGCCGGGATTCATAAGTAATCATTACCCTTATATAAAAAATGCTGATCTTTATGTTTGTTCTTCTATTTACGAAGGCTTTAGTACTGCTGCCACGGAAGCTCTGGTGTTAGGTACACCTGTGCTAACGACGGATGTTTCTGGCATGAGAGAAATGTTGGGTGATAATGAATTTGGATTGATTACGGAAAATTTCGATAAAGCATTTGAGAGCGGACTGAATCTTTTATTGTGCGATGAGCAACTGTTAAGATTATATGGAATGCGAGCAAAGCAAAGAGCGGCACACTTTGAAATGTGGAATAGATTATCTGATATAGAAAAGCTATTTTAAAAGATTTTTAATAGGATTATCTTTTTTTCGGGGAGAAGAAATGAATAGTACATTACATAGAATACTAAATGGTTTGTGCCGATATTTTCCGTCTTTTGCGTTTTTAATGTCGGTGGTATTACTTGCTGTAACGCAAGATGTGATTTTTATATTTCCTGTCGTTTTGATTATAATGGTAGAAGCTTGTTGGACGATACTGTTTCATAAAAAAGCGCTAGACATTGAAACACCAATACCCAATATACCAAGCCAGCCCTATCATCCGTCTGTGGTATTTTTCAACAAACCATGGAACGGATGGAAATATTGGATGGTTTTTACCCCAATGCCATTAAATGCTGAACCTTATCCTGATCGGTGGGAGAATCCTTGTGTTGTTTCGTCAAATGATGGGATAAATTGGGCTTACCCAAATGGGGAAATAAAATCAATTGATGATTTGACTGAAGATGAAATAGCAATGCATTCGTATTACTCGGATCCAGATATGGTTTACTGCGAAGAATATGCAAAACTAAGAGTTTATTATAGAAAAAACTCGGGAGCGGATGCAAAAGATATTTCGCTTTATTTTCAAGAGAGTTCTGATGGAATTAATTGGGGGGGACGGAGAAGGGCTTTACTCTGTGATGATATAATAAAACATAGACCGGTTAGTCCAACATTTGTATATAAAAAAAATAAGTATGAAATGTGGTTTGTAACAGAGGGGGGAGATAAAAAAAATATATATTATTCAACATCAACCGATGGTTTGGCTTGGTATAATATTCATATTTGTTGTTTCCTTACAAGGGAAAAATTGTGCAATCCATGGCATATTGATTGCCAACAATATATAGATAAATATATCATGACGATTTATGAGCTTTCTAATTCGATTAGCGTTTGGGAATCAAATGATGGATTGATTTTCACATTTGTTAGAACAATTATTCATCCTAACAAAATACTGGGATCATTTTATAATGGTGGATTATATAGAGCTTGTATGGTGAAAACGGCTGAATGTTATCGAGTTTTCTTTTCAGCGAGAAATCGTAGAAAGACTTTTATTGGAATTGCGGAGGGCAAGAATATTTCAGATATACATATCATAAATGGAACAAAACGAATAGCTGCCTCTGATTTCTTTTTCGACTATGTTTATAAATATACACAATCTTGCCGTGGAATAATTAAGCTGCTAAATTTATTGAAATCAAAATGCGCTAATCGTTTAGAGGATAAGACATGAAAAAGGTGTTGTTTGTTTCTTCTTTTGAAGGAGTGGGAGGAACAGAGATTTCGTTATTGAACCTACTAAAGGAACTTAATCAAAACACGGTCTCTGTTGATCTGTTGCTCATAGGAAAAATGGGACCGTTAGTAGAGAAAATTCCCAAATGGGTAAATGTTATTGGAATCGAGGCGCAGACTGCAAAAGGATACATTTTTTCAGAACTGAGAAGTGGAAGAATATCAAGAGCTGTTCATGGGGTGGGCAAGTATATCAAATTGAAACATAATTGGATGAAGACTCATACTGATACAATGCAGCAATATAAAGATAGCCTATATTTATATCCCAAAATTGAACAAATGTATGATGTAGCAATTACTTGGTATGTTCCTAATTCAATCCACACGGTTTTCACTCTTTATAATGTTAGTGCAATCAGAAAAATTATGTGGATACATATGGATGTTAGTAATGACTTCATGCCAGGGGATGCAGAAGCAACGCTTGTTAAATATGATAGAATCTACTGTGTGTCAAAAGCTTGTAAAAATGCCTTTGATAAAAAATATCATAACTGCATCGAAAAAACAGAGGTTTTTTATAATATTCTTAATGTATCCGCGATAAAAGAAGCGGGTAGTATACCTGTTGAAAAGAAACTAGAGGATAAATTCAAAATTGTAACATGCGGTAGACTGGCACCTGAAAAACAACCATTGCTCGCAATAGAGATCGTAGAGGCTTTGCTCAGAGCAGGAAGGAGAGATTTTGTTTGGTATTTTATCGGCGACGGTATTCTTCTGCCGGAATTGCAATCATTGATAGTTAATAGAGGACTAGAGGATTACTTTGTTATCTTGGGCTGTTTAGATAATCCTAATGCGTATGTAAGCAAATGTGACCTTTATGTTCAGTTGTCGATTCATGAGTCGTATTGCTTAACTTTGGCAGAGGCACAAATCTTGGGGGTTCCAGCTGTAAGTACGAATTTCCCTTCGGCTTATGAGATTGTAAATGATGGGAAAACAGGATTTATTGTGAACAATTCATGGATGGAAATTGCCAATATTCTAAAACGGGTTATGGACAATACAGAATTATTAAGAAATATGAGGGAGCGGCTAAATGATGTTCTCTTTAGTTCAAGTGGAAACGTGAATGTTTTGCTTGACTATATTGAAAGGAAGTGAAGGGATGGAAAATGATACTCTTTTGAGTGTTATTATACCGTGCTTCAATTGCGAAAAGTATATTGATGAATGTGTAGTGAGTTTAAGGTTAGAAGAGGCTAGAGATATTCAAGTGATTCTTGTTAATGACGGATCAACGGATAGAACATTTGAAAAATGTGTGGAATTGTCTAAAAAATACCCTAATATAGATGTTGTTCATACAGAAAATAAAGGTGTATCATGTGCTAGAAATGTTGGATTGGATTATGCGTCTGGCATTTGGCTAATGTTTGTGGACTCTGATGATTTTCTCGAACAAGGCTATATCAATATACTTAGGCAGCACAAAGATAGAAATACTCAATGTATTCGTTTTGGCATTAACTGTCGATATGTTGATGAGAATAACAAAGTGATAAAAAATGAAAAGCGATTATTCGCATCATTTGAGAATAATAATCTAAATTTTACTGACAGGAATATATCACAGGATTTTATGCTTTTGTTCCAAGAAGGGGCTTTTGACAGTGCGTGTGGTGTCTTTTATAAGAACGATATCATACAGAGTAAAAAAATCCGTTTCAATGAAAGCATGGCTGTTAGAGAAGATTCATTGTTCTTACTGACCTATGCGGAGCATATTGATTCAATTCGGATTGTAAATCAATATTTATATAATTATAGAATTGTTGGGAATCAAACATATCACTATAGAAGACCGATTCCTTTGGATAATGTAAAAATGCTTAATATAAAGTATTTAGATTTTATAAAAATGAAAGGGATAAACGAGCCTTTGGTAAATCAGGCGATTGATCACCATATATTCCAAACATTAATTGCGGGTATAATTCATTATGCTGCGAAGAGCAATAGTAAACCGCTTGTTTGTTTATTTTACTATATTAAGAATGCAGTAAGGGAGTTTTCTGGATTATTACATGAACTACGGTATCGTAATATGTTTTATAAAACTCTTATTTACATGATGAAGCACCGGTGGGGAATAGTTGTTACTATTGTGTGTAAAATTCGATATATGAACTTATAGGATAGAGTAGCAAAAGAGAGGGATAGTGGTGAAGAAAATAGGGATCATTACAGAATATTATGGAAGTAATAATTATGGTGGAGTATTACAGGCATATGCCTTATGTAAGGTCCTGAATGATATGGGATTTGATTCGGAGCAAATATCATATTACAAATCCGAGGAAGAATTACGTAGTCATTTGATGAAAGAAAAATTAAAGTGGAGTGTCTTCATTAATCCCATTCGAATCAGAAGGATGCTTATTGCTTATTTTTTGCAGAAAAAGGTATTCCATCAGCAGGAGCGTAGACGCAAAAGCTTTTCGGAATTTAGGGACAAAATTCCTCATTCTGAAATGGTGTACGATGACAGTAATCTGTCTTTGACTAATGAGATTTATGATGGGTTTGTAGTTGGAAGCGATCAGGTGTGGAATCCTAATTATTGGCATCCAGGATACACTCTAAATTTTGTAGAAAGCACAAAGACTAAGATTTCCTACGCTGCAAGTTTAGGAGTAGATAAGTTGACCAAAGCACAGGAGGCGTTTTTTAAGAAAAATATTTTTGGGTATAAGGCGATTTCAGTTCGAGAGGAAAATGCAATATCTTTGCTGGAGAATGTTTTGGATACTAAAACTGAATTGGTTGTAGACCCTGTTCTATTACTAGACAGAGACTTTTGGAAATCAGTTGCATCAGAGCGTACAATACCTGAAAGGTATATTTTTACATATTTCTTAGGTGATAGTGCGAGGAATAGAGAAATTGTTAATTCATATGCAAAGAATAAAAATATGAAAATAGTGTCCCTTCCTCATGTGGGTGGCTTTTATAGATGTTGCGATGAAGACTTTGGAGATTATCGCTTATCGGATGTGGCACCACAAGATTTTTTGGCATTGATTATGAATGCTGAGTTGGTTTTTACGGATAGTTTTCACGCAGTTGCCTTTTCAACAATCTTTCATAAACAGTTTTTTGCATTCCTAAGAAATGAATCAAATGAGATGAATGCGAGATTATTTCAGATAACAAAATTGATTCATGCAGAGGAGCGGTTTTGTATAGATGAAGAAGAGTATGAATTGGAATATCTGATTAGTCGAGAGGATGTTTGTTATGTGGATAACGACCATGATCTTGAAGAACTCAGAGAGCGTTCTAAAGATTTCTTAATTAACAGTTTAGCAGGACAGAGAGGGTAAATGAAGATAAATCAAATTAAAATTGGAGTTGTTTTTTCTTATTTACAGATGGGATTGCACATTATTGTCGGATTGGTATATACTCCGATAATGCTAAGACTAATGGGACAGTCGGAGTACGGATTATACAATACAGCCGCATCAACGATATCTACGCTTAATATTTTAAGCTTAGGATTTAGCAGCTCTTATATAAAATACTATTCTCATTATAAAAAAAGAAACGAAACAAGGAATATTCACAAATTGAATGGACTGTATTTGCTTATTTTTACTTTTATTGGTTTAATTGCAGCTGTTTGTGGGATTTTTTTAATGTTCCATCTGGAACTTGTATTCGATAAGGGGTTTAGCACTGAGGAATATAAGACAGCAAGGCTGCTAATGCTCTTGTTTACTATAGACCTATCTCTTAGTTTTCCAACGAGCGTTTTCACTTCAATAATTGGAGCATATGAAAAATTCTTTTTTCAAAAACTTATGGGGATGATTCAGACGGTGTTGACGCCGTGTTTAACTATACCGTTGCTGATGCTCGGTTATGGTTCAGTTGGCTTGGTGACAGTATCTCTGATACTTTCAATGGTGGTCTGGATCGTTAATATTTACTATTGTGTCAATAAATTAAATGTGAAGTTTGTTTTTTGCGGTTTGGATTGGCAATTGTTCAAGAGTTTATTCACATTTTCAGCTTTTATTGCAATTAATATGGTTGTAGATCAGATTAACTGGAATATAGACAAGATATTGCTTGGACGATATAGAGGAACTGCTGAAGTTGCGGTGTACGCTGTTGGTTTTTCTCTATATAGTTATTATCAAAGTTTTTCAACATCAATTTCTAATATTTTTACACCTAGAATTCATAAAATTGTCAATGATACAAATTCGGATTTAGAGAACCAAAGGTATATGTTAACAGAGCTGTTTACAAAGGTTGGTAGGATACAGTTTTTGATTTTAGGCTTATTGTCGACTGGAATTATCTTTTTCGGAAAGGACTTCATTGAAAAAATATGGACGGGACATGGATATGAGGATTCCTACTATGTAGCACTTCTGCTCATTATTCCGTCTTCGATTGCTTTAATTCAAAACTTAGGAATAGAGGTACAGAGAGCGCAGAATAGACATCAGTTTAGAAGCATTGTATATGTAAGTATGGCATTTATTAATCTAGTTCTTTCTATCTTTCTGTGTCAACTTTTTGGCGCAATTGGAAGTGCAGTAGGAACGGCTATTTCATTAGTTTTGGCAAATGGAATGATAATGAATGTATTCTATTATAAACGATGTTATATTGATATTCCCTCTTTTTGGAGGGCGATAGGTAGAATGGGAATAGGGTTGATTTTTCCTTGCATATTTGGTGCTGTAATTAATCAATTGCTGCCATATAGTTTGTGGAATTTCACAATAAAGATTATGTTGTATTCATTGGCCTACATAGTATCTATGTGGTTTATTGCATTAAATGAGTATGAGAAAAATTTGGTAAGAAGTTATTGTAAGAGAATAACTTCTTTATTGTGGAGGCAAAAGGCATGATTGAGAGAAATTATGGATTGGATTTTGCACGTTGTATTGCAATGTGCGGTATAATTATTCTGCATATTCTGGGTGCTGGGGGGGCTAACTGAACCTAAATTAGGGAGTGCCATTTATTGGAGTGTTTGGTGGTTAGAAGTTCTGGCATATTGCTCAGTAGATTTGTTTGCAATATTATCGGGATATTTGGGGATAAACAGCAAAAAGAAGAGCATTTATAGAGTTCTTGAGCTAGCAGTCGTTGTTGCGTTCTACTGCATTTTGATTACACTGGTATGTAGAGTGGTAAACATTGGGAACTATTCTGGATGGAAAAGGTATGTTGTGTATTTATTCCCATATTTGTTTGGCAGATATTGGTACATCATTTGCTATATTCCACTCAGAATAATACAGCCGTATATAAACAAGATGCTTCTATCTCTAACAGAAAAACAACACGCTGTAATATGTCTTATTGGAGTTTTTTTCTTCGGACTTGTGCCGGTTGGATTGAGAAACGAGATGTTTGCAATCAATAGAGGGTACTCATTTATTTGGTTATTGGTCTGTTATGTAATAGGTGCTTATTTCAAAAGAAGAAAACCGAAGAATTACAGTTCCACTATCTTAGTGATTGTTTTTTGGGGACGTTCTGCCTTCTTGCTGTGCGGAAATATTTTGCTTTATTGTATTCGAGGTTATTTTTATCAATATTTTATTGAGTATAATTCTCCGTTTGTTTTGCTTATGGGGATTTCGCTATTGTTATTGTTTAAAAGTATGAAGTTGAATAAGCTGAGAAGGATGATAGCATCTCTGTCCGGACTAGCTTTTGATGTGTATATTATACATTGTCACATTCTTATTTTTGACTATGTGATACGAAATAGATTTGAAGTTGTGGTATCATACCCAATTCCAATTATGTGGATATTGGTAATTGGAATTGCAATATTCGTATTTCTTACATTAGCGGTGGTTGGATATGTGCGAATGGTAGTATTTGAGAAATGTCATATAAATTCGGGGATGCGTTGGATTGCCAGCAAAATTGATTTTATATTATATAAAGATTTTTGATATTTTTGAAAGGTGGTACATTTATGCCAGTTATAATTGATGAAGAGAGATGTAGTGGGTGTACCGCTTGCGTAAATGCTTGTCCAATGAAATGTATTTCCATGGTGGAGAATGAGGACGGGTTCCTATATCCAATCATAGATGAAGAAAAGTGTATTGGATGCAATCTGTGTGTGAGATGTTGCGGAATCTCATCATCAGATCAGCCAAGGATGGAACCAATTTCAACTTTAGCGGCGGTAAATAAAAACTATAATGAACGCATGAGGAGCTCGTCGGGGGGAGTTTTTTCTTTGTTAGCCAAACAGGTATTGTCTGAAAATGGAGTTGTTTATGGCGCTGCTATGTCCGAAGATTGTCGGACAGTGAATCATATTAGAATTGATAATCTTAAAAAGCTACATAGGATACTCGGCAGTAAGTATTTACAAAGTGAACTAGGGGAAATATTTAAGCAAGTAAAAAAGGATCTTCTAGATGGTTTGTCGGTATTGTTCTCCGGAACACCATGCCAGATCAATGGATTGGTCTTATTTCTAGGAGAAGAGTACCAGAATCTTTATACAGTAGATGTGGTGTGTCATGGCGTTCCATCTAAGCTCTTATGGCAACAATATCTTGATTATCATGAGAAAAAGCAACATTCTAAAGTATTAGATGTTAGTTTTCGATATAAGACAGAATCGTGGAGAAAGTTTGGGCTAAAAAGAATAGATGATAAGTGGAAAGAGGTTGTTATCCCTAGCGGAGATGATCTGTTTATGAGGTTCTTTTTAAATAATTATTGCCTGAGAGAATCTTGCTATCGTTGTAGTGCAAAAACATTCCGATTAGCAGATATATCGCTTGGAGATTTTTGGGGAATAGAGCAGGTTGCACCAGAGATGGATGATAATCATGGAACATCACTGGTACTTATTAGAACGGATAAAGGTAATTCCATATTTCAAAAGATAAAAAATGAGACGGAGTGCTCTTTTGTGAAGTACGAAGAGGGTGTTAGAGAGAACTATCCAGAATATAAGTCTGTCAATAGACCGACACAGAGAGATGTGTTTTTTGAAGAATTAAGGACTATGAGTTTTGAGGATTTGCAAAAAATGTACTTTCCTCCTAAAAAGATTTCTATCAAGAGCAAAGTTCGAAGGGGAATAGGAAAAGTTTATAGATATTTTATGGGGGGGGGGGTAAGACGGAATACCATTTAAGATTGACATTCGAGAAATACTATTGATAAAGATGCTAATGCAGATGTAGCTATCGAGTGACTGAAAAGGAAAATATTGTAAGTTATTTTGATTTGTATACAGTTCTTGGAGAGGGACTATAAATACTACTACTACTTTATAACATGAGGAAGATGGGATGACTTCTATTGAACTAAAAAATAAAACAGTGTTTGTTACTGGGGCAGCTGGCTTTATCGGTTCGAATCTTATTTTGGATTTGCTGAAAAAGTATTCCCCGATCACGATTATCGGTATCGACAATATGAATAATTATTATGATGTATCTATTAAGGAATGGCGCTTGGAACAGATAAAATATTTAGCTACGGTTCATTCGGATTCTTCTTGGATTTTTATTAGAGGCGACATTTCTAATCGCACGACAATTGATAACATTTTCAACATTTATCTTCCTGATATCGTAGTTAACCTTGCGGCACAGGCAGGTGTTCGCTATTCCATTATAAATCCAGATGCTTATATCCAGTCTAATCTGATTGGTTTCTATAACATTCTTGAGGCCTGTCGCCATTCTTATGATAATAGCCATAACGGTGTGCAGCATTTCGTGTATGCATCAAGTTCTTCTGTTTATGGTTCCAATAGGAAGGTACCTTATTCTACGGATGATAAAGTAGATAATCCCGTTAGTCTCTATGCTGCAACCAAGAAGAGTAACGAACTGATGGCACATGCTTATTCTAAGTTGTACAATATCCCGTCTACTGGGTTGCGTTTTTTTACTGTGTATGGCCCGGCAGGTCGTCCAGATATGGCATATTTTAACTTTACGAATAAGCTGGTGGAGGGTCAGAATATCCAGATCTACAACTATGGTAACTGTAGACGTGATTTCACCTACGTGGATGATATTGTGGAAGGCGTTACTCGTATCATGGCTGGTGCCCCAGAGAAAAAGAACGGCGAAGATGGTTTGCCTATCCCTCCATATGCTATTTACAATATCGGCAATCAGAACCCGGAGAATCTGTTGGATTTTGTGGACATTCTTCAGCAGGAGCTGATCCGGGCTAGAGTGCTTCCAGCAGATTATAATTTTGAGGCACATAAGGAGCTTGTACTAATGCAACCCGGTGATATGCCGGTTACCTATGCAGATATCAGCGAATTGGAGCGTGATTTTGGCTTTAAGCCAAGAACGGGTTTACGGGCAGGGTTGAGAAAGTTTGCTGAATGGTATAAAGAATTTTACAACGTTTAAGGGGGACGTTTGATGGACAAGAAAATTGCAGTAGCAGGAACCGGATATGTCGGTCTTTCTATAGCTACATTATTAGCACAACACAATCATGTAACAGCTGTGGATATTATCCCGGAGAAAGTCGATCTGATTAATCATAAAAAGTCTCCGATCCAGGATGAGTATATTGAAAAGTATTTGACTGAGAAAGAATTGGATCTGACAGCTACTTTGGATGCATGGATGGCATATAAAGAAGCTGATTTTGTGGTGATTGCGGCACCAACGAATTACGATAGTCAGAAGAACTATTTTGATACTTTTGCAGTTGAGACTGTAATTAAACTTGTAATGAAGTATAATCCAGATGCTATTATGGTAATAAAGAGTACGGTTCCAGTAGGTTATACAGAAGCTATACGAAAGAAAATAGGAAGTAACAATATCATTTTCAGTCCAGAATTCTTAAGAGAGAGCAAGGCGTTATATGATAATCTTTACCCTAGTAGAATTATTGTTGGTACTGATTTGACTGATTGCAGATTAGTAAATGCTGCCCATGAGTTTGCAGAATTACTTCAGGAGGGAGCGGTCAAAGAAAATATAGATGTCCTTTTTATGGGCTTAACAGAAGCGGAAGCGGTTAAACTTTTCGCGAATACATATCTTGCATTGCGCGTTTCTTACTTTAATGAGTTGGATACATATGCGGAAATGAAAAATTTAAAAACACAGGATATTATAAATGGAGTTTGTCTTGACCCACGAATTGGAGCACATTATAATAATCCATCCTTTGGATATGGAGGCTATTGTTTACCTAAGGACACAAAGCAGCTTCTAGCAAATTACGCAGATGTGCCGGAAAATCTGATTGAGGCTATTGTTGAGAGCAATAGAACACGGAAAGATTTTATTGCTGATCGTGTGCTTGAACTTGCAGGTGGTTATGGTGCAAATAGTATTTACGATGAAAACAGAGAAAAAGAGGTTGTTATTGGTGTTTATCGTTTGACGATGAAAAGCAATAGTGATAACTTCCGCCAAAGTAGCATTCAAGGAGTTATGAAAAGAATCAAGGCAAAAGGCGCAACTATTATCATCTATGAACCAACATTGAGGAATGGCACAACTTTCTTTGGTAGTAGGGTGATCAATGATCTTAATGAATTCAAAGTTAAAGCACAGGCTATAATTGCTAATCGTTATGATGAGTGTCTTAATGATGTAAAGGATAAGGTATATACAAGAGATTTGTTCCGCAGAGATTGAGCAATGTTTAGATGGATATATATACAGCCTTTTAGAATAATAATTGCAATGATGATCGTTGCTGCGTTAGCATGGAGTATTTTGTGTAGGATAATGAGGAAAGAACTGCTGTGGATAATTAGTATTGCTTTACTTATACCAATAGTGGCATTGATAGTATACTATACAATTTATTCTCGAAATGTAGGTGCCCATGATTTGATTTTGATTCCTTTCTTTAGTTTTTGTGAAGCAATAGAACGTCCAGAAATGTATCGGGAAATGTTTATGAATATTTTTATGTTTTATCCTATAGGTTTAATATTTCCGTTCTGTTTGCCGGAGTGTATAAGACATAGATATATATTGTTGATAATTTCTTCTTTGGTCTTTTCTGTAATAATTGAAGTGACACAATTAACTTTGCATTTGGGTAGATGTGAGGTTGATGACGTGATAATGAATACATTTGGAGCGGGAGTGGGTGGTATACCTTTTGTTTTATTGAGACCGATAGATAATAAAAGAAAAAAAGGAAGATGAGAGAATGGAAAATTATAAAGAGCATATTGCGATTTTAATCCCGGCACTGAATCCAGATGAGAAATTGGTCAGTTACGCCAAGGCTTTGAATGGCAGAGGATTTTGTAACATTGTGTTAATAGATGATGGCAGTAGAGAAGATGCTAAAAAATATTTTGTGGAAGCTCAGGAGTGTGGGTGCATAATCCTCACGCATGCGGTTAATCAGGGTAAGGGAAGAGCTTTAAAAACAGGCTTTAATTATATTTTGAATACATTTTGTGAAACAGATGTTGTCGGTGTAGTTACGGCAGATTCAGATGGACAGCACAGTCCTGCTGATACAGAAAATGTAGCAAAAGCATTATGGGAAAAAATATATCATGATGAGGAAAGTAATTGTCTAATATTAGGGACAAGAGACTTCGATGAAGAAAATGTGCCATTTAAGAGTAAATTCGGGAATAAAATTACTACGACATTATTTGCTCTTATGCATGGCAGAAAAATACAGGACACACAAACAGGGCTTAGAGGAATTTCGTATTCATATATGAAAAGATGCCTAAATCTGGCTGGTGAGAAGTTTGAATATGAAATTGGTATGTTGATAGATTCTGTTAGAGAAGGCGTGTTTATTGAAAAGCTTTATATTGAAACAATCTATATAAATGACAATAGGGAAACACACTTTGATGCAGTTCGTGACTCATTTCGAATTTACAAAGTTATGTTTAGCATGTTTATTTATTATATGCTTTCGAGTGTTACTTCTTTTATTATAGATATAGGATTATATGATTTTCTTTCAAAGATAGTTTTAAAAAATTTGGGACTGACTAGATCTGTAATTTTCAGTTCACTGTTAGCAAGACTGATTTCATCACAGTTTAATTTTTGGTTAAATAGAAATGGAGTGTTTAAATCTGCAAATTCGGTTAAGCAGTCTGTAGTTAGATATTACATATTGTGTATTCTTCAGATATGCTGCTCTGCTTTTTTGGTGGTTGCAGACAGCCATGTTCTGCGGCCGTCAGGGCCGCATTTCCCGGCCAGTCAGGGCCATATTAAACGGCCAGCTTAAGGGATTGGCAGAGCAGAGGGTGCTCCGCCCTGCTAATCAGTATTGA
>Ga0129309_1000705_pt1 | contig 23090 bp, 16 predicted proteins | sample L1105metagenome_FD_94439 | JGI IMG/M metagenome (GOLD analysis project Ga0129309, IMG submission 94439) | Ring-tailed lemur group fecal microbial communities from Wisconsin, USA - L1105 metagenome | ecosystem: Host-associated > Mammals > Digestive system > Large intestine > Fecal | place: USA...
CATACCATCGTCCATATTGATATCGATCACTTGGGCGCCATCCTCCACTTGCTTACGAGCGATCGTCAACGCTTCCTCATAACTGCCTTCTTTTATCAAGCGTAAGAATTTCCGAGAACCGGCCACATTACAACGCTCTCCCACGTTCACGAAATTATTCTCCGGTTTCACCTCCAGCAGTTCCAAGCCCGACAGCCACAGGCAATCCGGTTTCAAAGCCGGGATATGCGGTTTAGCTCCTTTCACCAACTCCGGATACCGGGAGATATGCGCCGGAGTCGTTCCGCAACAGCCTCCGATAATGTTCACTAATCCCTCTTCCACAAAAGGCTTCACATGTTGGGCCATTTTATCCGGCGTCTCGTCATAGGTACCAAAACTATTCGGCAATCCAGCGTTCGGATAAGCGCTGATATAATAGGGGGCATACTTCGCCAACTCTTGTAAATAGGGCTTCATATCCGCCGCTCCGAAAGAGCAGTTTAAGCCAACCGAAACAATATGTGTATGCTGTATGGAAGCCAAGAAGGCCAATAAAGTCTGTCCGGAAAATGTTCGTCCACCTTGCGCAGACAAAGTCAAAGACAACATAATCGGCAGGTCTTTTTCTTTCTCTTTCAACACGACCTCAGCCGCTTCCAATCCCGCTTTTACGTTCAACGTATCGAAAGTAGTCTCGAAAAGGATGATATCCACCCCGCCGTCAACAAGTCCCTCGACTTGCTCCTTGTAGGCATTATACAAATCTTTATAAGTGACGGCACGATAAGCGGGATCGCTTACATCCGGACTCATGGAAGCTGTCTTATTGGTAGGACCGATCGATCCGGCCACGAAGATCGTACGATCCGGATGCTCTGCCATATAGGTATCCGCCACTTCCCTCGACAATCGGCCGGCGGCCAGATTTATCTCACGTACATAGGCCTCCATCGCATAATCTGCCATGGAAATAGCATTCGCGTTAAACGTATTCGTAGCGAAGATATCCGCTCCCGCATCCAAATACTGACGATGAATAGACTGGATTACATCCGGGCGGGTGATACACAATAAATCATTGTTCCCCTTCAATTGTCCCGGAAAATCGGCGAAACGTTCGCCTCGGTAATCTTGTTCGTTTAGTTTGAAACTTTGGATCATGGTACCCATACCACCATCCAAGATCAAAATGCGCTCATTCAAGAGTCGCAGAAATCGTTCCTTATTCATAAATATGTTTTACCTTTCTTGCGTACATATAACTATATCCCCGGAGGATCCATACCACAACGATGGCGAAAAACAGACGGGTAGGCACCACCCAAAGAACGGGTACCCCTATCGCGGCAAAGATGATCGTATCTTCCAACAGGGAATGGCACACGGCCAAATGATGGTTCAGCAAGTTGCCGTCACCGTAAGACAACTTCCTCTGCTCCATTTGCTCTACCATAATAGCCCCGCCATAAGCCAGTCCAACCACATTACCTACCAACCACAAAAAAGCGGCATCTTGAGGCAAGCCAAATAATCGCATCAGTGGAGAAAAGACCGAGGACAATCCTTTCATTAGATTAAACTCTTCCAATATATAATGAAGGATCATTAAAGCCGTAACAATTATCAAAATAGAAATCACCACCTTCATCGAGCTGGTAAACCAAAGTACGAATACTTCCAACCAATTATCGCATACAGCCGCGCTTTGAGCGATCCCGACCTGTCCCCATCCTTCATGGGGCATTACCCAATTCAAAGAAAAGGCGATCACGAAACTCATGATCAAACGGAGCAGCGTCATCTCCCAGAAAGAAGACCCGGTCTTTGCCTGTACGGAGGATTCTACCATTAGATTATGGGAAGTAAGGCACATCAATGCTAATATCGTAGCTTCACGGACTCCTAAAGACATCGAGGTGATCAAAGCGATCGGAGCATATAATGGGGAGAATATACTGGTTATAAAAACAATGGCTGTCTCCCCCGGCAGACCCACCAACGAGAACACGGGCACTAACCAATCCGAGATCTGACCTAATATTCCGGAATATTGCAATATACGGACCAATAAAGAAATAGGCAAAATAATCTTTAGCAGCCATAAACACGTCTTGCCTGCTTTAGGCAGAGCTTTCAGGATACATCCCCAAACCCTACCGATCACGCCTTGCCCTGTTTCCATCTCGACTTATCGTTTGAAAGCCCGATCCATCTCCCGTCGGTCGTCACGTTCCCGGATGGAGTCTCGCTTATCATATTCCTTTTTACCTCGTGCGATCGCGACGACTACTTTCGCCAATCCTTTCTCATTGATAAACAAACGAGTGGGAACGATCGTAAAACCACTAGCACGAACCGCACCCTCGATCTTTCGTAATTCCTTTTTGGTAAGAAGTAATTTCCGGTCCCGCCGTGCGTTGTGATTATTGTACGTACCGTAAAAATATTCGGCGATGTACATATTCTTCACCCACAGTTCCCCTTTTTCCACGATACAAAACGTATCTACCAAACTCGCCTTCCCTAAACGGATCGATTTAATCTCCGTTCCGGTCAGTACGATCCCGGCCGTAAAAGTGTCGAGCAACTCGTAGTCGAACGTCGCCCGCTTATTCTTTATCTGTATGTTATTACTAATCTTCTCTTTCATCTTGTGTTATTCTGTCAAAAACTCAAACCGGGCATCAGCATCGATAACAAAATCTCGATAACTGCCGGAGTCAGTAATATAATGGCGGTTGTAAATCCTACGAACTTCAGACGGATCTTCTCCTCGACTCCCATATACGGACCAGCGCCTTCCCAAACAATATAGAATGTATAAAGGATAAATATCCGCAAGAAGAAAAACTCGGGAAGCAACATCAATACGATATTCAAAGCGAACATCAACGACGAGGAATACCCGACGAAGCGCAACCACAGTTTCAAATCCTTCTCCCGTTTAAATATACCTTGCCATATCTCGTTCATCAGATAAGCCCCGAGGTAAAAACCACCGAACGAGGACACCAATGTCCGGATAGACGACTTCAAGGCCAGCTCTAAATCAAACTCCTTCCGCGTAAACAATACGCCCAGAAAAGCCGCGACAGTAACGAAGCCGATCAAAGGATACACGAATCGGGATAAGAACTCCTCCTGCTTCTCTCCTTTTTTCGCTAACAAGACCCACGCCTTCGCTGGCTGTGAGATGATAGCGATTACCCACCTAAATATCTCCTTATACATCTCTGTTTACTTTTAAATAGCAAAAGTATATATTTAATTCGTAAAACGCAACGTAAATACGTCGGTAGCCCCCCAAACACATGCGGTTGTATCCGCATTATAGCGTTCGGCATAATTTATTTTAAAATTTATCACATTTTGCCCCTCACTACTCTCTATCGCTTTGGCTTGGTCCAAAAACTTATCGATCGTAAAAGCGGTCGTATTGACCCATTTAGTGGAATCGCCGGTACCCCCCTCTTGGGTTACCCGGAGATATAGGTTATAGATCCGTTGTCCGTCATCATCTTTTTCCACCTCCTGATCAGGGTTATAGGATAAATTGAAAATATCCTTTTGGTCTACCTGATGATTTATATGTTGGGTTTGCAAGAAGAAACGTCCTTCCAAATAAATACTTTTCTTAAAGTCCAGCGTAACCAGACGCTCCTTGTCCAATACGACCGTAGTATCAGTTAATGTCTCATGCAAAGGCCATACAGCGACCGAATCATACTTATAAATCTCAGCGTTGTAAACACCATTGCCCAATTCCTCGCTAAAATTCGTCTTGAAATCAACCACGCAACAGTCACCCTCTTTCAAATCCGTCCGGTTCTCAAACTCAGAGGAAGAGACGATAAAGATATTCCCTTGATCATCTGCCGTATAGATACATCGCATAGGATTCTCACGTATCACTCCTACCCGATGATAATTGATGGAGTTACTTCCATCCCCCATACAAGAGGTCATTAAGAAAAACAAGGATAAAAATAAGCCGTATAAAATTCGCTTTCTCATCTTTTTTAGTTTATAAGTAAAGGATCTGTTACTCCCCATGTAAACTGGGTACTATCTTTCGGATTAATTTGATCGATATAATGAATCCGAACATACATATCCGCATCACGTCCACCTTGTTCTCGCATATCTTTGATAAAGTTCCCCAGATTAAAGGCATTGATAACCGCGATAGCCTCTTCTGCCTTGTCCTCCGGCTTTCCGGTCGTAGCGGCAGCCCGTAAATATAAGGAATATATAGATTTTCGATTTTCCACAACAGCTTCCTGAGCCGGATCGTAAGTCAATTGCCAATTTAAAGTCCGATCTTTTGTCGTCCAACAAGCAGAGGGCAGAAATAAATAGTCTTCTAATTCAATGTATAAAACAGAGTCATTGGGGTTGACCGCAAGTACCGGTTGCTCATTAGTCAATAATTTATGCGTATCCGTAAGAGGGCTCTCAGCGTTTTGCTGGTTAACAGCGGTTTCCCCTTGTATCGTCACCGTATAATACCCTTTTTGTTCCGCATTCGTATTTTCCGGTAAGCTAGGATCATAATCAAAGCTCACCAACAAGCATTTACCCTCTGAGTATGAGCTCAGCTTCGACGAATAGATCCAACCGAACCGGGTATTAGCCATCATCAACGCACTATCTCCATGTTGACTGACCACAGCGGCGGTCGTTCCCGGATTATAGACGTTATTTATGTCTTTTAGGCAAGAAGTAAACAAACTCACGATAACCGCCACCAAGACAAAACCTATTAAATTCTTGTATCTCATTTCACAATACTCCTCTTAAAGTACACAAAGATACGATCTTTACCCATATACATGAAAAAAACGGCAAAAAAATAGGGCGTACCGATAAGAAGATTATCGACACGCCCTCAACTTCTATAAAAATTTCTTTATGAGTTTTTCTGGACTTCGAATTGAACCGTATAAGAATTCCACTTCAGATCCGTACTATCTTTTTCATTAATCGTTTCCAAATAATTAACTTTAAGATTAAAAGACTTTGAATCCTTATTAGCTTCCGAGCTATTTACAGATTCTAATACAGATTTAATATTAAACGCACGAACTTCTCCGATTGACGATGCGGCAGAACCTGTTCCATCCGCAACTTTAGCGACACGCAAGAACAAGTCATATGTCGGGGTATTGTCCACAGTTGTAGGTTCTTTTGAACGATCCCAATATAGGGTATAAGAGTTTTTCTGATCCTTATACATATCCATCGTCATGAAGAAGAACAAATAACCATCTACATATGCTCCCAAATCTCCATTACAAAATATATTTTTTACAGGTATCTCATTCTGAACTAAGCTAGCTGAGTCCGGAACATTATAAAACACAGCCTGTCCTTTTGTTATCTCGTCTGTCACAGCGATTGTCGCCGTTAAATAACCATTTGCCGCTGCATTCGCATTCTCCGGAGAATTTAAATCCAACTCATAATTGACCATGTAACAAGCTCCATCAACCACTTGTGACACTAAAGACGGAGAGTATAACGCTCCTACATTTGTGTTCACAACCGTTTTATACGTTTTTTCAGAAACGCCTGCAACAGCGAAAGCTGAACGATTCATCGTATTATTCCCTTCACCCAAACAAGAGGTTAACAATACCAAAGCAGTAGCCGCAGCCGCTCCAATTAATTTAAATGCTTTCATAATTCAATTTTTCTATTTTTAAGTATTTGTATTTACACTGTTAATCTATCGAGTATTAAAAACCAAAACGAAATCCGAACTGAAGGCTCATGTTAAACGGCTTCTCCGAATGGATGGTTTCGATCTCGCTACCATTATCAAAATAATAGCTGGCTCCCACCTCTGCGAAAGCGCTTACAAAACGGATAATAGGATAACTTACACCAGCACGGGCATTTACAGACCATAGCCATTCTTTCATTCGAATATGTTCGCTTTGCTTAGCGATCTCTACCTCATCCGAGAATAATTTCATTCTACGTTTACCAGCGACATTCACTTCAGCCATACCTCCGGCAGAGGCATAAAACATAAAACGATTCCATTCCGCGATCTTATAGGTCAATGATAATGGAATTCCAATAAAATGCAATCGCTGATCATTCTCTATATGATAGGTATTGTTCGTACTCCATTCCGATCTCAAATAAGAATACGCCAATCCAGTCTGCAAAGAAAAACGATTATTCAAATAACGACTAATTGAGATACCCACCCCAATAGGCGTCTTATGATGAATATCCGTCTTAGCAGGATCTTTCTTCTCCGCATCGAACGAATTTAAGCTCATCAGATTCTCGCTCTTAAGCACACTGCTATTCGTCACATACTGAGGGACCAGATTATCAGCGCCCATGGAAAGACCTCCACCTCCCATACCGAACCCCCATTTCCGAGACGCGGTCTTCTCCGGCTTCTTTTTAGTAACAGGAGTAGCATCCGCGACAAGTACATCATTCTTGAGAACAACTATCTCATCATTATTCCTTTCAACCTCCGGTTCAACGGTATCTTTCTCATTCGCCGATCTATCAGCAGACATTACCTCCGACTCAGAAATAGGCCGATCCCCTGCACTCTCTACATTTTGCCGGAACGCTGCCATCCTAGCCTTAGCTCCCACTTTAACCGCTCCAGATGCCGCTTTTGCCTTCACGACCGCAGCAGCAGGAATAGTCGCTAATACGGGCGCTTGCTCCATCGTTTTCTCTATCGGAACAACCGGGGTATCCACGGATGTCGACTCTTGTGAAGACTGTATTTCTTGGGCTATAGGTAGATCTTCCATCTCCCTGTCATATAAATAGATACCACCCGATACGACCAATAAGGAGATCACGGCGGCGGCAACCCAGTAGCGAAGCGTACGACGCAAAGGAACCGGAGCCTTTCCGGGCAATCGATCGGCTATAGCCTCCCAGTCGCCGGGTAGCGTATCCATCTCGAAATCCTCTAGCTTCGACCGGATCGCATCATCCCATATATCTCTTTCCTTTTTACTCATCTTATCTCAATACAATGCGTTAATTCTACGTTGTAATAACTGCTTGGCACGGGTATATTGGGAACGGGAAGTACTCTCTGTAATGTTCAACATCTCACTGATCTCCTTATGAGAATATCCCTCTATCGCGAACATATTGAATACGGTACGGAAGCCAACCGGCAACTCCTTCACTAGATTCATCAATTCAGCCGCCGACATGTCCGAGATAGCCGAACTATCGGGTTGAATCAGTTCCGCCGTATTGTCAAGATCGGTCGCTTCACGCAACACATCCGACTTTCGCAGATATTCCAACGCACAATTAACAAAGATCTTCCGCATCCACCCCTCGAATGAACCACTCCCTGTATAGGAATCCATACTGGTAAAGATTTTCACGAAGCCATCCTGCAACAAATCACGAGCCGTTTCCCTGTCGTTCACATAACGAAGGCAAACTCCCATCATTTTTCGGGAATATGCATCATAAAGCTCTTTTTGAGCTCGTCTCTCCCCCTTCCGACAACCCTCTATCAGTTGTAGCTCATTCATTCAGTCGTGCCTTGAACGTCTCCCTTCTGGAGACTGTACAATATTAGGATGTAAATAATTAAACAAACGCTGCATTCCGTAGAAAAATTATTTCATAAACAGGGCGGACACTCCGGCCCGCCCTCACGGAACATCTGCAAAGATAAGATGTTCTTATGAATTTCCATGTTAATGAGCGTGAGTATGCTCACTTTTTTTCACCGGAGGTACCGGACAACCGGCGCCATTATCTACCGGAACCGCTTCCATACCGATCTTTTTGAATGCCGCAGCCAAGCGGGTCTTCGAAGTCTTATCCGTCTTGTAAGTCACAATGGCCGTACGGGTGCTCAGATCACATTTCAAGTCGGTCACTCCTTTCTCGAAAGCGATATTTTTCTCGATCTTCTTGATACAGTGATCACAATCCATCGCTTCGATAAAGAATGTCACAGAGTCCTTCTTCTTTTTCGCGTCTTGGGCGAATGTCATCGATACCGTACATACGGCACAAAACAGCAACATAATTAATCGTTTCATAATCAATCATTTTTAATATTAACAATTCTAATTATCCATTCATATCTACCAAAAGAAAAGCACCACTATAGGCATCGGGCTACACGTATATAGGCGTAGGGCCACACCAGTATACGCATAGGCCTACACGTATATACGTGCGGGCTTATACGTATATACGTGTCAATCCCTGCTTATATTAAAGCGGATACCCGCATAAATTTTCCGTCCATGCACCGGTCCCCACACCATAGATCCATCGAAGTTATCCCCTCTGGGATTGCTGGCATCGATAATCGGATTCGGTTGTTTGTAATTAAACAGGTTCTCCGCTCCCACGTAAATAGACCATTGACGGAAATATTTCGTAATCTGCGCATTCACTACCGTATAAGCCTTAAAATTCGGCTCCCATAACGGATTAGATGCATCCGGTGTCGGCATACGGCCACCTCCATTAAACTGGCCGGTCAAATCAAACTGCCATTTTTTCAACGGGGTTTGATAAGAAGCGGTCAATAAACCTTTATAATCACTAACCAACGGCTTTTTCAATCGATGCGCCACACCCTCCTCATTCCGGTAATCGGTCTTCGCATCTGTATAACGATAAGCGGCCGTTAACGTAAATCCCCGGAAAAAAGGATAGGAAGCCTCCACTTGGAAGCTATTCGAATAGGAACGCCCATCCAGATTGTAGAAACGAACCGCATGAGGATCACTATCCATATCCACCACGATTTGCTTCAAGAAATCGGTATAATACCATTCCCCGCTCAAGCTCAGTTCCTTCCCGAACAAAGGTATATAAAATGACAGATTCAGACCGGTATTCCACGCTTCTTCTTGATCCAGATTGTCGGCGATATACATTTTTCGACTACTGGATAACAAAAAGTTGTTCTCTGCCAGCACATTCGCTGTCCGAAATCCTTTACCTGCCGAAGCCCGGATATGGAACCAGTCAAAAGGATTATATTTAATATGTACACGAGGGGTTACAAAGAAATCATACAACGTACTATAATCCGCACGTACACCCGCCAATAAGATCAGTTTATCATTCAGATTGAACGTATATTGGGCATAAGCTCCCGGCACGACTTCCGTACGGTCATAGGCACGACGGACCGACTCTCCTCCCGCATATTGAACCAGATTCTCGTCGAAACCATCATAGTTCATACTTAATCCGGTACTCAAGCTATGCATCGGCGTAAACTCCTTTTCATACAGCAAACTGGCATATACATTATTCTGATATACATTATAGGGCGTACGGTCATATCTTGATTTTTGCTCATGATAAGAACCGGAAAGTATCAATGCCACGCTCTCTACCTTTTCCTTATCGATAATATAGGCCTGCTTCGTAAATAATTCGGCCCGGTTCGTATTTAAATGAATCCGATACGGGTCGGTGAAATCATGGTGTTTCGTATCCTGCCCACCGGTACGGCTCTCATGTAGATAGCGAACTCCGTATTGAGCCACGTATTTATCCAATTTATGATACCAACGGTTCATAACGTTCACCTGTTCTCTGAGCGGCGTATCGAGAAAACCATCGTTATTACCGTCATGTTGCATTTTATCATTCGAGTAGTGTACCAATAAACCGGTAGAGAGCTTGTCGTTGATATGCCAAGAAGCATCCGCATTCCCTTCATAACGTCCGGCATCACTAGCGAACACATTAGCAGAGAAAATATCCGCCGTAGGGGGCTTCTTGAATTCCACGTTGATTTGTCCGGCCAACGCCTCATACCCATTCTTAACCGAAGAGGTTCCTTTAGACACCTGAATGCTCTCCATCCAAGCTCCCGGAACATAATCCAAGCCATATAAGGAAGCGGCCCCCCGGAAATTCGGGTAATTCTCGGTCAACATTTGTACGTAGGTTCCCGCCAATCCCAACAGCTTAATTTGCCGGGCACCTGTAGCCGCGTCCGAGTACGATACATCGACAGACGGATTTGTCTCAAAGCTCTCCGCCAGATTACAGCAGGCCGCACGGCAAATCTCATCGTACGTAATTTTCTGAGTTTGCAATACGCTCGTACGGGAAGCGATGGTTCCCATCTTGCGCTCACTAACCACGACCTCATCCAAGGCGATCTCACCTTTTAAGATAATCTGCATAGCATCGTCCTTCTCATCCACAGGGGTGACCTCAGTCATATAACCGATATAGCTAACCACCAGATTCTTGGAGTCACCTTTTCGTTCTAACTCGAAATTTCCATCCACATCGGACGTGGTTCCATTTTGGGTTCCTTCCCAATATACATTTGCCCCGATAATAGGTTGTTTGTTTTCATCACATACACGTCCTTTCACTTTCTTGCCGGAATCCTCGGCCCAAGTCAAAGTAAAAGTCAAACAGAACAGTAAAAATATCAGATATAATTGTCTTAACATGATAGTTGTTATTTGATTGAATCGTTAAATACAGTTTCCGCAGGGATAGAGCATTCCCTACCTTAAAACCAAAGGGTATTCAGCGAGCAGCTTCCACCCTCACGAATACAATCAAATCAAAAGCGTAGTCAATAAAGAAAGATACACACGAGGACAGACTACGGGAGGACCTGTCACCCTAATCTCATAAGAATCAGCAAATAAGGAAGCGATTTGTAAACTCTCGAAAATAGAGGAGAAGAGCAAATCATGTACGACTGGTTGCAGATCCGGTACTTGTATATTTACAGAATTCCAATCAAAATCAACCCGTTCAATGCCACAGCCGTTCATGCCACAACACTCCACCGTATTATTCGCAAGATTATCACGACTATGATCATGTCCATGAATCTCACAGCACTTAGCTTCCAATAAAGCCTCCACTCCCTCTTTCTCGCAAACGCCACAACAATAAGATACGAAATTAACCCCCGCTCCCCCATAAAAGATTAAGGAAGCAAGAATTACAAGAAACAAGGATGTGGCAAATCGTCTCATATGCCGCAAAAATAAGCAAAAAAACTCGAAATCAAAATACCCCCTTTACTTGATAAATTTAGACAGGTAATAATAGGTATCCGGAGAAGGTTCACTCTCTATCCGGTAACGGGTGGAAGCCGTTACAGAAAATGTATACCCACGTTCAGACTCTACATCGATAGGAAGAAAAAGCTCGTTGCCATAAATATTTGTAGCTAATATGGATTTTGCCGAAGCCGTATCGATCGAATCTGTCAATGAATAATAAACGGTATAAGTTAAGTCCTGCTTTTCCGACACAGGTTTCTCCCAAGTTAAGTGCAACTCATCGTCCAAACGTTCCACTTTGATCCCCTCCGGTGCGGCAGGTACCGAATCATTCAGCCAAGTCAACGGAGGCAATTGGGCCGGATATTTATAGTAATTGTCTCTCAACTCTTTATAGAGTCCTTTATCATTATACAGGACATTTCCACAACGAAAGAACGCACAGCCGGCTCCTCCGTAATAACGACTATAATCGATCTGGTCCGTTATATCATTCACGGCCCAGTCCGCCTCGCTCTTGTCCATTCGATAAGCTCCCAAGCCGGGTACGACCAAACGCCCGTTACAATTATCCACCCAATTATCCACGAAAGGAAAGAAATTCTTATGCAGGTAATACATCATCGGAACAATCATATCTTGTTTACCTTGTTGCATCCACATCTTAGGGTCTTGGAAGACACTTTCGTAAGCGGTCCAACCCGCGTTAGGTACCCGTTCAATACGATTATATTTCCCGAGTGGCGAACTGCTAACCTGTACCCAAGGTTTCGTTTGCTTTACCCAATCGTAAATACGATAAACCATCCGGTTGATATTCTCCCTACGCCAGTCTGCCAGAGACTTTTTCTTACCGGATTTATTATACAGCGCTTTATCCGGGAATTTTTTCGCCTCTTCCGGATAGCGGATATAATCAAAATGGATGCCATCTATATCGTAGCCATTCACGATCTCCTTGACTAAGGATAAGATATAATCAGCGGTCTCCGGTACACCGGGGTCCAAATACCACTCTCCATTATGCCGTTTGCAGAGTTTTGGTTTCTTTTTAACCACGGAAAGCTTTCCTTGCTCCTTCACGCTTTTTTCCGTTCCCAACGGGAAAGTCACGAACCACGCATGACATTCCATTCCCCGTTTATGGCATTCATCAACGACAAAAGCGAGCGGATCATATCCCGGTAATTCTCCATACTTACCGGAGAATGTCTTACTGACTGGTTCGATAGCCGAACGATACATCACGTCTCCCCTCAAGCGAGCCTGAATGAAGACCATATTAAAATTCGCTTCTTGAAGCCGGTCCAAGATATCAAGCAATGCCTGTTGCTGGGCTTTTCGTCCCGCCTCGGTAGTAGCCGGTTTATGAGGCCAATCCAGACCATAAACCGTAGTCAACCAAACCGCACGAATTTCCTTTTTTGGAGGCTCCACCGCTTGTAACAGACAAAAAACGGGTAAAGCCAGCGACAGGATAAGCAACAGACAAAACTTTCTCATCTTTATAATGCCTTATTGAGCCCGCGAATGTAGTATTTTTTGAGTCTCTTCCGGTAAATCAGTCGTAATAAAATCGACTCCCATATCGATCATCTCTTCCATTAATTTAGGGTCATCTACGGTCCAGACATTCGAAGTCATGCCTAGGACTTTACAATCCTTCACCCAATCCGGATGAGATTGCAAGACTTTATAATGGTAGTCTAATCCTGTAAAACCAAGCTCTTTCAATTCCATCGGGGATAATTCTCCATTCAGATAAGAAACCTCAGATTTCGGACATAGACGGATAAATTCTTTACAAGCATCCATATTAAAAGATATGTAATCCGTACGTTTCGCTAATTTCATACGCTTTACCATTTGCACAGATAACCTTGCCGCATCTCGATTACGTTCCGGGGTATCATGGGATTTCAATTCAAATATTAACCGGATATTCTTCAATTTCTTCGCTCGTTTCAAATATTGTTCCAAAGTAGGGAGCTTTTCGCCGTTACTCAATTGTAGATCCTTCAATTCATCGTATGTACAAGATTGGATATGTTTTCCTTGGATATCATTATCGTGGTAGACAACCAACACATTGTCTGCTGTAAGATGCACGTCGAATTCCGAGCCATAGGCACCAATTTCGCTAGCACGTTCCAAAGAGCGGATAGAGTTCTGGGCAGAGCCCTCCGTTTTCCAATACCCCCGATGGGCTATCACTTTCGTATTATCCTTTGCCGCTACCATTCCTGCCATCATCAGGCAAAGTAGCAAAAGAAGAGTAGATTTTAAATTCATGGTAAACTTGTATTTCAAGGCAAGAGGACAGTGTGTCATAATTTATGATATGGCACACCCTCCTCCCACGGATTATTTTCCGATCTCTGATAAATAACGTTCGGCCTCAATAGCTGCCTTACAACCACTTCCCGCAGCGGTAATAGCTTGACGATAATGGGGATCAGCGACATCTCCGGCGGCAAATACACCCGGAACTTTCGTGCGGGGAGTTCCCGGAACCGTCACGATATAACCAACCTCATCCGTATCTACCCATGGCTTGAAGATGTCCGAATTGGGTTTATGACCAATCGCCAAGAAGAAACCATCGATGGCGATATCCACTTTCTCCTCATCCGGCTCTCCCATACGTTTTACCAAATGAGCACCCTCCACGCCATTCTCTCCAAACAAACCTAAGGTATTATGCTCGAAAAGTACCGTGATATTCGGAGTTTTGAAGACACGTTCTTGCATTACTTTTGAAGCACGCAAATAGGGTTTACGCACGATCAAGTAAACCTGCTTCGCCAAACCAGCCAAGTAAATCGCTTCCTCACAGGCCGTATCTCCACCACCCACTACCGCTACCGTCTTTTTACGATAGAAGAAACCATCGCAAGTAGCACAAGCGGATACACCCATACCCGCATACTTATGTTCATCCGGAAGACCCAGATACTTCGCGGAAGCACCCGTAGCGATAATCAAAGTCTCCGTCTCGATCACTTTCTCGCCATCAATCGTAATTTTATAAGGAGCCTCACCCAAATCAGCGGCGGTAGCGATACCGAAACGGATATCCGCACCAAAACGGACGGCTTGTTTTTTTAAATCTTCCATTAACTCAGGACCGGTTATACCGTCCGGATATCCCGGGAAATTCTCCACCTCCGTAGTTGTCGTTAATTGTCCCCCCGGCTGTATTCCTTCATAAAGCACCGGAGATAAATTTGCACGGGAAGCATAAATCGCTGCCGTATAACCTGCTGGACCCGAGCCTATAATAAGGCAACGTACTTTCTCATTCACTGAATCGCTCATAGTATCTAAGTATTAATTATCAATTTTCAATTCTCTATTATCGAAGGTCTATCACCTCTACGTCCGGATAATCCCCTTCGTTAAAAACAAAAAAACGATCTGGTTGGTTTATACCTGTTTTCAATTGGCTGATCTGGATCGTACTGCTAACGCCGTTTTTAGAAGTAACCGTGATACGAGCCGGGAAATTTGAATATTTCTCGATTTGCAACTCCACTTTCACGATATCCCCTTTTTTCTTCGGTGTCAATTCCACATCGTAAGCGGCTTTTCCGTTCGGTGCCGTACTCTCGCCTTTATAAGCCGCCGTGAATCCCTTCTTATAACTATTTAATAAAAGAGCGGGATTTGTAAATTGCAACTCCTCTCCCGTAGGATTCGTCACGTTCACCTCATCGTTCCGTTCCACATACGTCCATTGCGTCGTACCATTAAACCAAGTAAGCGCCTCCGGCGTAACTAATGTAAACTTATCACCTTTCATCTGGATGGTTCCCTCAAAACTCTCTCCCGCATTCTGACCGGCAGAACGGGTAAACATCGTAAAAGAAGCACTTATCCCATTTGAATTCTCATAAGCAGCGGCCGCCTTCCCCAAAATATCATTCGCATTCTGGGCATACGCCCCCACTCCTAGTCCCAGCAGGAAACACAAGAATAATCCGACAAACGCGATACACCGCCACACTATTACTTTATATTCTCTTCTCATTTATTTATTTCAAAGCATTTAATACTTGCTCCAACGAATACTCATCTTGCACCAATACTTGACGGGCCTTACTTCCCTCAAACGGGCCAACAATACCGGCAGCCTCCAATTGATCCATCAAACGTCCGGCACGATTATAACCGATAGCGAATTTACGCTGGATCAAAGAAGTAGAACCTTGTTGCTGAATAACGATCAAGCGAGCCGCCTCATCAAATAAGGGGTCTCGATCTGATAAATCGACAGCTCCCGAAGTCGATGCCTCTCCCCCTTCCGGTACATAGTCCGGAAGCAGATAAGCGGTTTGGAAGCCAGCCTGCTCACCGATATAATCCACGATATCCTCCACCTCGGGCGTATCTACAAAAGCGCATTGCACACGAACCGGCTCTTGTCCCGCTACAACAATCAACATATCACCCCGTCCGATCAAACGGTTAGCACCCGGAGCATCCAGAATCGTACGTGAATCGATCATAGAAGCAACCTTAAAGGCAATACGGCTCGGAAAGTTACTCTTGATCGTACCGGTAATCACCTTTGTATCCGGGCGTTGCGTAGCCAAGATCATATGGATACCTACCGCACGGGCCTTCGCCGCAATACGAGAGATAGGCAACTCGATCTCACGTCCGGCCACTGCGATCAAGTCGGCAAACTCATCCACCACTGCCACGATATAGGGTAAGAAGCGATGTCCCTTCTGCGGGTTCAACCGCCGTTCGATAAACTTAGCGTTGTATTCCTTTATATTACGAACATTCGCATTCACCAGTAAACGGTACCGGTCTTCCATCTCGATCACCAACGAGTTCAATGTAGCGACAGCGTCAGCTGGCTCCGTAACGATCGGCTTCTCCGCATTCGGAAGTTTCGCCAGATAATGACGTTCTATCTTGGAATAGATACTAAACTCAACCATTTTCGGGTCTACCATCACGAATTTCAACTCCGATGGATGCTTCTTATATAATAAGGAAGTGATGATCGCATTTAGACCGACAGACTTACCTTGCCCCGTAGCACCGGCTACCAATAGATGCGGTGTCTTACAAAGATCGAACATGAACACCTCGTTCGTAATCGTCTTACCCATCGCCACAGGCAACTCATACTTACCCTCAACGAATCGGCGTGAAGCGATAACAGATTGCATCGATACCGTCTGAGGATTCTTATTCGGCACCTCGATACCGATCGTTCCCTTTCCGGGCATCGGAGCGATAATACGGATCTGCAAAGCGGATAAACTCAAGGCGATATCATCCTCCAAGTTCTTGATCTTAGAAATACGGACACCCGCCTCGGGTACAATCTCATAAAGCGTAACCGTAGGTCCGACTGTTGCCTTGATCGAGGCGATCTTGATATTGAAATCTTCCAAGGCTTGCTTGATCAAGCGTTGGTTTTCTGCCAATTCGTCCCGATTGATCTCCATGCTCCCACTATCATACGCTTTCAGTAAGTCCAAGGTAGGAAATACATAACGGGAAAGATCCAAACGGGGATCATACGTACCCAAGGCCGAAGCATCGTAGGTTTCATCATTACCGGCGGCAACCTCCACCGTGAATCCAGCATCCTCCCCATCCTCTGATTCCGGGGTATTTATCTCATCTGTCTTTTCGCATATAGGATCGTCGTCACCTTTAGCGATCGTAACTACTAAATCATCACCAGCGACCTCTTCCTCCTGATATTCCGGTTCTGTTTTACGGTTTTCTTTCCCTTCGGCCTCCAACAATTCAGCCTCCGTATCAAACTCTTCGTAATCATCCATTTCGGGTTGTTCATCCGGTTGCTCTACGACAGGCTTAGAGCGAGGAGTTACAACATCCTCTTTTTGCGTCTGCTCCACTTCTACCTCATCCTCTTTCTTCTCACGTTTCAAACGGTTCCTTACCCAGCCCAAAGAGAATACGCGCTGTAAGAACGGGATTGTCTTCTTACTGGTAAAAATTGCGATGATTAAGAATGAGCCTAATAAAAGCAAGATCGTTCCGGGAATTCCGATATTGGTAATAAACATCTCCGAGATGTAATATCCGTGTTGACCGCCTAGATAAATAAACGTATCCTCATATCCCTTGATAAATATGAAAGCAAAAAACACAGATCCCCAGATCAACGCCGAAGCACTGAACAAGAAACGTCTCAACAAGGATACTTTATTTAAATTCATGAGTTTCGCCCCAACCGATCCCAAGAAAAAGAGGATCATAAAAGAAGAGATACCGAACCAACGGTTCATCAATAGATCAGACAAATACGCCCCGCGTACGCCCGTCCAATTCTCTACCGATCCTCGATTGGTCAACAAATCCCCTAAAGGAACATTCTCTATTTTACTTTGATCGGCGGCTCCTGTAAAGAAAAACGAAATCAAGGCAAGCCCTACGTAAATGGTTAGTATAGAGATAATCAAACCTGTAATGAAACGGGTCCGTTCATTTGTAAAAAAAGTCTTCAAGGCTGCGAACCAGCTTGGCTCTGTATGATTTTGCTTCGTTGTTGTTGTCTTCTTTGCCATAAATAGTTTCTCAATAATTCTTTTATAACACGCAAATGTACATAGAAAAATCGAGTCTGACGAACCTTTGAAAAAAAGACGTACGTGTTTTCTGAAAAACATGTACATGTTTTCGCGGAAACACGTACATGTTTTTGGGATAGATTTTAACGGCATTAAATAGATCTGTGCATCTCATGTCCTTCTACATAGATCGCACTATAAGGACGAGATGGACAAAGGTACTCGCAAGCACCACAACCAATACAAGTTTCCGTATTGATCACCGGGATCTTTAACGACTTCGGATCTGCAGGATCTTTCGCCACCATCTGGATCGATTTTGTCGGACAATGGCGTTCACAATTACCACAACTCATACCGTCCGTATTGACAATACAAAGATCTTTTACCCATACGGCATGACCAATCTGTATAGCAGATTGGTCTTCTTTCGTAATCGGTTTGATCGCTCCCGTCGGGCAAACCTCCGAACATTTCACACATTCCGGACGGCAATACCCTCTATCGAAAGCCATCTCCGGCTGCATCAGTTTCATCAGATCCGTAGACGGACGCAAGACATGATTCTCGCAGACAGATACACAAAGCTGGCACCCCGTGCAATGTTGGGCCAGATTCCCAATACTCAAGGCTCCGGGAGGAACCAATGGTGCCAAACGATTCGGCTCTTTACGTTCTTTAATCGGCGCAAAGCCTCCGTCTTTCTTCATCTCCACATAATCCTCCAGCTTTTTCTGCTGAGCATGCAAAACAGAAGACATGGCTACCAATGCCGTAGCTGACAAGGCTCGACGGCGGGAAACATCCGTAGTGTCCTTTGTTGAGGATTCTTTTACCGAAGTAGCTTTATCAGCCTTGTGTGCCCTCGTATACGAAATCGCGCCTTGACGGCAATTATCCAAACAGTCCATACAAGTCACGCAACGGCTATAATCGATCGCATGATTCTTAGAGTCGATGCAAGAAGCCTTGCATTTACGTGCGCATAATCCGCAACCATTACATTTATCGGTATCAATGCAAGGTTTAAGTAAAGCATACTTCGACAAAAAACCGAGAACCGTACCTACCGGACAGATCGTATTACAATATGTACGTCCATTTCTCCAAGCTAAAATCGCCAATATGACAAAGCTCAGAATAGCGATTCCCATCGTAGCCAGGCTACGCACCCATACGTCCACCGAATAGAATGCGTAACTATCCATACGTTCTGCGAAATAGGCCAATAGATTGTTGCCCTCTTGATAGATTGGCGCAAATAAATTAGAAGCGATACGCCCATAAGCGCTATAAGGCGAAATCAACGCTACCAAGGAACCGATACCAGCGATACAAGCCACTATAAAAACAACCAAGGCAGCATAACGTACCCACTTCAACGCGGGAGAATAGGAAAAGCGGTATTTCTTGCGTTTACTAGCAAACCACGAAATGATGTCTTGCAATACCCCTAAAGGGCAGATAACGGAGCAATACACACGCCCCAATAAAAGAGTTAAGATTACCAACCCTACCACAACACCGACATTCAAAGCCAACAACGCAGGCCAAAACTGTATCTTTGCCAACCATCCGAACCAAGCGTGAATCGTACCCGTGAAATCAAGAAATAACAGGGTTATCAGCACAAAGCAAAAGGTGGCGGCGAATATTCTTATTTTTCGTAACATAATTTTCCGTTTGTTTAAAGGTTAACCATTCACTTTCAACTCTTCCACGAATTTATCGATACGCTGCATCTCTTTGGGGATATCGATACCCTGCGGACAATGAGGATTACATTGCTCACACCCTGTACAATGGTTCGCTTGACGCAACTTTGGGACACTCCGGTCATAACCGACTAAGAAGGCACGACGAGCTTTCGCGTAATTTTCGTCTTGTGCGCTTTTCGGAACATTTCCTTCGTTCACACATTTATTATAATGTAAGAGAATACCCGGAATATCCAACGCATATGGACAAGGCATACAATATTTGCAATCATTGCAAGGTATTGTCGGATATTTCATCATAAGCTGGGCCGTCTCTTCCAAAAAGTCTTTCTCCTCGTCCGTTACCGGGATAAGCGGGGAATAGGTACGGATATTATCTTGCAAATGCTCCATATAAGTCATGCCGCTTAACACCGTCAAGACCCCATCCGGAGAGCCGGCGAAACGAAAAGCCCATGAAGCCACGCTATTCTCAGGCCGTTGCTGTTTCAAACGAGCAACGATATGATCCGGAACATTCGATAAGCGACCTCCTAATAGCGGTTCCATGATAACCGCCGGAATACCTCGCTTCTCTAATTCGCCATACAGATAATCAGCGTTTACGTTACGCCCCGAGGCATGTTTCCAGTCCAGATAATTCAGCTGGATCTGAACGAAATCCCATTTCACGCCCATATCCAACACATAATCAAACACTTTTACATCCCCATGAAAAGACCAACCTAGGTTACGGATACGTCCCGCTTCCCGTTCTTTCACCAAGAAATCAAGCATTCCATTATTTATATAGCGGTCATTGAAAAGCTCGATACCATTCCCCCCACCGATAGAGTGAAGCAAATAATAATCCAAATAATCGGTTTGCAAATCACGGAACGACTGCCGATACATCGCCAACGAGTTTTCTCTCGTATAGTTCTGGAAGTTTGACAGTTTAGTGGCCAAATAATAGGAGTTCCTAGGATGGCGTGCCAATGCGATACCGGTCGCTTTCTCGGACATACCTTGTACATAAACAGGAGAAGTATCAAAGTAATTCACCCCATGCTCTATCGCATAATCCACTAAACGATTCACGGCTTCTTGATCAATCTGGTCTTTACCGTCCGATCCTTGTTTCAAGGGCCAACGCATACAACCATATCCTAAAATAGAAACCTTATCGCCATTCGTAGGATGTTGGCGATAGGTCATTTTATCGGTAGGAACCTCACCTAACGCCACAGCCGCCCCCGGCTCATTCTTGGGAGCGCAACCGTAAAGCGCCGCCGAAGAGGCGACAGCCCCACCCCCAAATACCTTCAAGAATTTACGGCGATTCATCTCTTGAGGGTTCTCATTCTTTCCACATGAACTCATAACTCGATCGGTTTTTTATCCTATTAGTATATCCAACATTAGTCTATCATTAACATTCCTTCTATTATTTCGACAAAAATAGTAAAACAGGTAATAATAGAGAACAATCCCCGACTAAAAAGAATAATCGGGGATTTATCACGAATAAAGCAGGTATTTTAAATAAGACTATAAAGTCTCTTGCTTCAATTGCTCCACGTATTGATCGATCTTTCGCATTTGCTCCGGTATCTTAATGCCTTGCGGACATTTCGGTACGCATTTATCGCATCCTATACAGTGTCCGGCTTGACGAAGTTTAGGAACCTTACGATCATAACCGACTAAGAACGCCCGGCGAGCCTCCCGATAATTCGCATCCTGTGAACTCTTCGCAACCAGCTCGTCATTCACGCAACGGTTATAATGAGCGAACGTTCCCGGAATATCCAAGCCATACGGACAAGGCATACAATACTGACATTCCGTACAAGGTACGAAATCCGAATGTAGCATCCTCTCCGTCACCTCTTCCAAAGCCTTATTTTCTTGTTCCGTAATCGGTTCCAAAGGCGAGAAGGTTCGGATGTTCTCTTGTAAATGCTCCATATACACCATACCACTCAGCACGGTCAGTACTCCTTTTGGAGAGCCCGCATACCGAAAAGCCCACGAGGCCGGGCTGTCATCCGGACGCATCTGTTTCAATTTAGCCAACGAAAGGGCATTCAGCCGAGATAAACGCCCGCCTAAAAGAGGCTCCATGATAACGACGGGAATATTACGCTTCTCCAATTCCCCATACAAATACTCCGCATTCACGTTCCAACCAGAAGCATTTTTCCAATCCACGTAATTCAACTGGATCTGAACGAAGTCCCAAGGGATATCCAAGGATAACAAATAATCGAAGACCTTGACGTCTCCATGAAACGACCAGCCCAAATTGCGGATACGACCGGCTTTCCGCTCCTTTAACAAGAAATCCAAGACACCGTTATCGTAAAGGCGCTTCCTCAAATCGTCCATGCCCCCCAGACCTACGCCATGAATCAGATAATAATCGATATAATCCACTCGCAGATTCTTTAGCGACTGTTCGAACAAGCCCTTGGAGCCCTCAAGAGTACGCCATTCCGGTACAGGACGATGGGTTGAAAGCTTCGTGGCGATAAAATATTTATCCCGGGAATGGCGACTAAGAGCTAGCCCTGTTGCCTGTTCGGAAAGACCGCGCACGTAAACCGGTGCCACATCAAAGTAGTTCACGCCATGAGCAATCGCATAATCCACCAATGCATTCACCGCTTCTTGATCGATCTCTTCCCCCGATCCATCCGCTTTCTGACGCAACGGCCAGCGCATACATCCATATCCTAACAAGGAGACCTTATCGCCCGTATGCGGATTCGTCCGGTATGTCATCTTATCTGTCGGGACTTCACCCAAATAGCTTCCGGTCTGCGACACACCTTGCCGCTTAGGATCTCCACCACATCCATATAAAAGCCCTGTCGAGGCAGCGGCCGTACCGGTGCTCAATACTTTTAAGAAATTCCTGCGATCTATATTATTATTACTCATTACCATACATTTTTTGAGATTATTAAACCGTACGATGTCTCTCATGTCCCTCAACATAGATTGCGCTTAACGGACGAGACGGACAATAATATTCACATGCGCCACAACCGATACAAAGTTCCGTATCGATAACCGGTACTTTCAATGATTTAGGATCATTGGGGTCTTTCGCCACCATCTGAATAGCTTTCGTCGGACAATGCCGCTCACAGTTGCCACAATTTACCTCATCGGTATTCACCACACAATTTTCCTTGATCCATACCGCATGTCCAATCTGCGTGGCGGATTTGTCCGCTTTCGTAATCAATTGGATCGCACCGGTCGGACAAACCTCGGAGCATTTCGTACATTCCGGACGACAATATCCTCGCTCATACGACATTTCCGGTTGCATAAACTTCTTTAGATCTGTAGAAGGACGCAAAACTTGATTCGAACATACCGAGACACAGAGTTGACAAGCCGTACAATGTCCGGTGAAGTTTCGTAAACTCAAAGCCCCGGGCGGAACTATCGGGGTCATACGATCCGGGGTTAACTTATCCGCAATATCCGCCAACCCTCCATCCGCATTTACCCCCGACTGGGCTTTCAATACCGATGTCGCCAGCAATCCCGTAAAGGTTAAGAAATTACGGCGGGTGTTTTCTTCAGGTCGATCAGCCTCTCTCTCCGATTCTGTTTTTCGTTTACGAGGCACATATGTCAAAGCTCCTCTTTTACATTTATCGATGCAGTCCAAGCAAGTAATGCAACGACTATAATCAATCGAATGATTTTTCGAATCTATACAGGCAGCCTTGCAATTACGGGCACATAAGCCACATCCGTTGCATTTCTCTACATCGATCACCGGTCTTAAAAAAGAA
>Ga0129309_1000706_pt1 | contig 23056 bp, 20 predicted proteins | sample L1105metagenome_FD_94439 | JGI IMG/M metagenome (GOLD analysis project Ga0129309, IMG submission 94439) | Ring-tailed lemur group fecal microbial communities from Wisconsin, USA - L1105 metagenome | ecosystem: Host-associated > Mammals > Digestive system > Large intestine > Fecal | place: USA...
AGAAGGTAAAGAGCGGAGAGATCAAGGCTCAGTTTATCGAGATAATGGCTTGTCCGGGCGGTTGTGTAAACGGCGGCGGACAGGTTATTGTTCCTGCGGACGTACGCAATTTCACCGACATCAGGGCTGAACGGGCTAAAGCGCTTTACAGCCTGGACGAAGGTCACAAGGTAAGCAGAAAGTCTCACGAAAGTGCCGATATTAAGCAGGCTTATGCCGAATTTCTCGGACATCCCGGCAGCCATATCGCACATGAGCTTCTTCACACTACCTATAAGGCGTCCGGTCTTATTAAGTAACTTAATTTTAAAACAACAGCGGCGTATCGCTTATGCGGTACGCCGTTTTTTTCATATTTTTCAGTTGGCTTATTGACGATAAAAGCCGAAAAGTTCTATAAGTATTTCTTTACTCGAATAATTGTTTTATGCGGACGCACTGAGAATAGGGAAATAAAAGCCTAGTCATAAACAAGACAAAGTACGGTCGGATATTGTATATAATAAACTAAAAGAAGCTTCCGTAGCTGCCTGTAAAGCGGAAATGCTATGCATGGCGCAAATAGCAGCACAAACGCAGTAATGTCCTGCTGTGTTTTACCATATTTTATGTTCCTTCAGGGACGTCTTGCACACAAGTCGGATTTTGCTTTATTTGTTTTGTCTGAAAATGCACTCAGCTGTGAATTTGTTTTTGATCTCTATTTTTAGGCTGAATCCTAACTGTTCGAGGTCCGCCTTTGCGATTGCAAGCCCTATTCCGCTGCCTTGCTCTTCGCCGCGCGCATCGTTTTCGCGCACAAACGGCTTAATCAGTTCTTCGGCTGATTTTTTTGGAATTTTTGCGGGGATATTGGAAATTTTCAGACTTTCGTCTGTTATTTCCGTTGTAATTTCACTGTTTTCGGCAGAATATATAGCAGCGTTTTGTAGGAGATTCAGAACCGCCTGTGAGAAAGTATTTTTGTCAGTGTTAAGCATTGTATCTCCGCAGACCTTGTAGTTCAAACCGCGCTTTTCAAGCGTTATGCTTATTGCTGAAATAAGTTCCTCAACAATATCTTTTACGGAAAAGCGCTCGGTTTTCAGCTCCGAAGAAAAGCTCTCGGATTTTGCAAGTTCGAGAATATCTCCTACTGTTGCGTTCATTCGGCAGATATTTTCACTGATTTTTTCAATGTAATACTCACGCTTTTCGGGGTTAATATTTTCGCCAAGTATTTCCGCATAGCCTGAAATCGAAGCAAGGGGAGTTTTAAGGTCATGCGCCATTGCGTTTGTGGTTTCGCGCCGCGCGCTGAATATTTCATATTGCGCATTTTCCCGCGAATACTGTGTTCCAGCAGCAAATAAAGCTATAAGCAGGGCAGCGGCAAGAATAACTGTGCAAGCAATAATTACCCATAAAAGATAATCGGAAATGAACGAATCCGTGCCTGAGAAGTAAATGCATACGTTATGCTCCGTCCCATCGGGGAAAGACAGATATTCGTAATAGCTGTCAATATAACATCCGTCCAAATTCCTGTTTGTGTATTTTACGTTCGTTAAGCTGTTTTTTTCGAGAAAGCTGTTCAAAGCTTTTGCAGAGCGCGAATTTTTGTCCGTACCGGCAATGCACCAAAGGTAATTTTCACTGCCTGTTCCGTTGGTGCAGTATTGCTGGTCGGTTTGGTCGTAAATGATTTCGGTTTTTTCTAAATAGATGCTGTTTTCGGTGTTATCGGGAGCATAATCCACACTTTTAAAAATAAGGCTGCGCTGGTTTCTAAAGTCATGCTTCAGAAGGGCAATACGCGGGAAGACCACACTGTCTTTGATATAAATTGAAATACATTCAACAGAATAGTCGCTGCCTAGCTTTTCCGCTTCATCTGAAAGCTTTCGATAGTCCGCGCTAATTTCCTCGCTTTTTAGAGCAGTGTAAACGATGTTTTTACCTACGTCGGCACTCAGTACAAAGTATATGCGCTCTTCAGAATCGGCGAGCACCTTCTCTGTGTTCTTGTCGATTATTCGGCAGTAAATATTTCCGGCATCACCGACGGCGGGAGAGCATGCAACCGCCATTTTAAAATTTATGTTTAATAACATATCGCGGAAGTTTTCTTCAGAAATGCCTTTTTCATACTCGCTGAAACGCTCTCTTAGAATGTTCACCTGCTGAAGATATTCCGATGAAAGATAATCATCTCTCGACGAGCGGTATATTAGTGATAGTGCAGTTAGTGCAGCGGTAATGACTGCGGCAGCAATAGCTGCGCTTATGATGATTTTTTTGAGAAATATTTTTCCGAAAGTGGGTTTTGTGATGTTCTTCATAATTACTGCGACCTGCTTTATTTTTCTGTAATTTTGTATCCGCCGCCAAATACTGTTTTAACTGCGGAGCTTTCTTTTCCGAGTGCTTTTCTCAGCTTCTTAATATGGTTATCGACAACGCGTTCGTCTCCGTCGAAGTCATATCCCCACACTTTTGTGAGCATAGTGTCGCGGCTGATAACGCTTTCTTTATTTTCGAGCAGCAGTTTGAGCATAAAATATTCTTTCGGCGCCAGTCTGACGATTTCTTCGTCGATTTTCACCTGCATGGTTATCGGGTCAAGCGAGATGTTTCCGCAGGTAATTGCGGTTTCGCCGCGAACCATGCCTTTTGAACGCTTTATCAGCGCGACGGTTTTCGCGTAGAGTGCCGCAAGAGAGAAGGGCTTTACGATATAATCGTCCGCGCCGAGTTCATATCCGCGCAGAATATCGATTTCCGTTCCGAGCGCTGTAATAAATATTATCGGGCAGACGCTTTTCGTGCGAAGCTCGCGGCAGATTTCAAAACCCGATGTTCCGGGCAGCATAATATCAAGCATAACAAGGTCGTATTCATGCTCATAGACCATTTCAAGCCCTTTATCGCCGTCCTCAGCAAAGAAAAGCTGCATTGTTCCGCCGCATTTTGCAGTAAAGAAATCGCCAATTGTTTCTCTTATCTGAGATGAATCCTCAACTACAAGAATGTTGTATGACACAGGTCTTTCCTCCTTTTACGAGAACATTATAGCAAGTATATGTGTCTTTTTTATATCCTGCGAATATTTTTGCTTGGAAAATAATATATCCGCAGGGCGAAGCCCTGTATACGGCGCAGCCGCGGTTTACGGAGTAAATAGATATATGCTTCAATTTGTAAATTATATACCAAAAATTCTTTTTTGTCAAGCGGCGAAAAACATGACATTTTAATTGTTATATGCATTTATTTATATATAATTCCGTTTCTTTCGGAAACTTTTAGTAAAGTAATCGCAAGAATAAGTACAACGCATTCTGATATTCCGAATGTAAACCAAACAATACTGCTGCCAATGAGGGCGGAAAGTCCGAGAATAACCGCTGTGTTCAACACAAGGCTTCTGGCAACATTCAGAACGATAGCATAAGTGGAACGCTTTGTCGAGTACAGATAAGCCGAAATCAAGGTATTTATACCGGAAACGATAAACGCCCACGCATACTGCGGCAGATATTTTACCGTATATTCCAGCGTCTGACCTTCTGCGCCGAACATGGTGCAAATCGGGCGATCCAGCAAAATAGCCAGCAGGACGATCAAGCCGCTGCCTGCAAGACAGATTACGATGCCTGCACGGAAATAGTATTTCAGATCCTTTTCCTGCTTTGCGCCATAGCTCTGTCCGAACAAAGGCTGCAAGCCCTCGGAAGCGCCTGCCAGCACAGACATCGTGAGAGAAGCGATATACGAAATAATGGAAAAGGCGTTGATTCCAAGATCGCCAAGCTGCGCCATAAGCACATGGTTCATACAGATTGTCGTAACAGGCGTTGCAAACTGTGCAATCATTTCGGGTAATCCGCGGAACAGCACCTTGCGGTACAGCTTTGCCTCCGGCTTGAAACGGCGTATTCGGAGATCGCCTTTTTTCAAAATAAAGTGCATCAGCACAATCAACATAGATACCGTCTGCGAAATACCGGTTGCCAGCGCTGCGCCCATAATCCCCATCTGCATAGGGAATACGAACAGCCAGTCTAAGAAGATGTTTGCAACCGTACTAAGTGCGGTTGCAACGCCGACCAGCATAGGGGAACCGTCATTTCGGCAGAAGCTTTGGAAATTCAGGGACAATGCACAAGGAATGGCAAATAATCCCCACCAGAAAATATAATCCTTTGCAAGCGGTATGTATTGTGCGTCTGCGCCGAGCATTCGTGCAAGCGGCTCGGTGAAAAACACGCAAAGGATTGTCATAATGGCGGAAAGAATGAAATTTGCTGTCAACGAGTGCATAAACGCTTGGTTTGCGCCTTCTTTTTCACCCCGTCCCAAACGGATAGCCGCTACCGTAACGCCGCCGATAGAAGTGAGCATATTGATTGCCGTTGCGATCATTACAAGGGGCATAGCGATATTGACAGCGCCTAAAGCGTCTGAGCCAACGCCACGGCCTACGAAAATTCCATCAATGATTGTAAATAGGAAAATGCAGGCATTCGTAAGAATGGCGGGCGTTACATATTGAAAAAGTGTTTTGGTTCTTGCTTTTAACATAATTGTTAAACCTCCTAAAAATATAATTGTGAAATTAACGCTAAAAAATGAACCCGGCTACTGTAAAAATACAATAACCGGGCTCACCCGACATCTTCAAATCGACTGGGGCTGATAAAATCAGCCTCGTGTGCTACGGCACACCAGTCCTCCGATGAAAGCTATTAAGTTCAAAGCTATATTATATCACATTTTTTTCGTTTGTCAAGAGTTTTTATAAATTTTTTTATTGTTTACTCAGCAGTGATAAATAAAAACTATTTTACAATGACGAACGTATTCGGCTGAAAACAAAACAGGCATTGCTTGTTGCACTCCGCCTGTTTGCTTTTTAATCCATGCCATATCCTTTACCATGCGCATTATTCATTTGTGACAGTTTTTGGCGGAAGCCATTTTTTAAGAACCTTTACAAGCTTATCAATATCAAGCGGTTTAGCAATATGCTCGTTCATGCCTGCAGATAAAGCTTTTTTAACATCCTCCGCGAATGCGTCGGCAGTCATTGCAATTATCGGCACTGTCTTGGCGTCGGATTTATCCATGTTTCTTATTGCCGCAGCCGAATCGTAGCCGTTCATTACGGGCATCTGTATATCCATAAATATAATCTCATAATAACCGGGTTCAGAAGCGTAGAATTTATCTGCCGCATCCTTTCCGTTTTCGGCATACTCAACGGTCACTCCCGCCATATCAAGAAATTCTCCCGCTATCTCGCGGTTCAGGATGTTGTCGTCAACAAGAAGAACCCGCCTTCCGCCTAGGTCGAGCTTCTGAAGATCATCCATTCCGAATTTGTCGGGCTTATCGGAAGCTATACTGTTGCCGCCAAGCTTAAGATAGAGCGTCACTATAAATTCGGTACCTTCTCCAAGACGGCTTTTTACCTTTATTTCACCGTTCATCATTTTAACGAGATTGTAGGTTATCGCCATCCCAAGGCCTGTTCCTTGCTGTTTGTTTACGCGCTCATCCTCAGCTCTTTCAAATGGTTCGAAAATGTTTTTCAAAAACTCCTCTGACATGCCTATGCCGTTATCCTTAAAATAAAATTCATAACAGCCGACTATAGGATTTTCAACAGTCTTTTCGGTTACATCTACCGAGATAGTTCCGCCGTTGTTGGTGTATTTTATAGAGTTACTTATAATGTTGATAAACATCTGCTGTATTCTAAGCGCGTCGCCTATCACATTTTCATGAACTATGTGTTTGCGGAGAATAAGCGTATGGTTTTTCTCAGCCGCAGAGGACTGCGACATTTCAATAAGACCGTCCAGGAACGAACCGAGATTTATATTCTCCTCTGTAATCATCATTTTTCCGGATTCAATCTTACTCATGTCAAGAATGTCATTTATTAAAGAAAGCAGGTAATTTCCGGAAACGGATATTTTATCAAGACAGTCCGCTACTTTATTTTTATCATCAATATGAGTGGACGCTATCGAGGTCATTCCTATGATTGCATTCATCGGAGTTCTGATATCATGGCTCATTCTGGAGAGAAATTCCATCTTTGCATTATCGGCGCGCCGCGCGCTGTAATACGCGTCGCGCAGCGCTTTGTTTGCTTTGATGAGCTTGTCGGTATATTCGTCGTCCTTATACTTTGCAATCTGCTTTTTTTCGCTTACCGTTTCTGTTATATCCTGCACAAGACCTATAATATCGTCATTCAGCATTGAAAGCGAGAATTTATACCAGACCTCAGAGCCGTTCTTCTCATACCTTATTTCAAAGCTCCTGCTTTCACCGAATAAAGCTGTCTGTTCGCTCAGATCTTCGTCGTATCTGAATATTTTCTGCTGCGCGTCAATTTTTCTGAGGCGCCCGATAAAGTCATCCTCGGAAATTGTTATGTCCGTATGAGGTATGCCCTCAAGATCCATGATTCTGGAAAGACTTTCACTTATAAACACGGTATGGTTTCCGATATTTAGTCTGAAAACGCCTATTCTGTTGTCCGTAAGAGTAATTATTTTCGACACTCTGGAAGCATATTCGTTTGCATTCTCCTGAAGCTTTACAATAGCAGAGGCAAGACTGTCGATTTCAAGTATTCCTGTGTTTGAAAATGTAAGAACCGTGCCATCGTTCTTCGGGGCGTTATTCAGCATGGTTATCATTTTTGAAACAGGCTTGCTTATTCTTCTGCCCGTAAAGATAGAAAATGCGGCGCAGCATACAAGCGTTATAATTATTGAAATCACAAACACATTTATCAGAAAATCATAAATGTTCATGACGCTTGATCTTGTGGCGGCTGATATAAGAGCCCAGTGCTGGTCAAGATACGGCGAACCCGAATTGTACAGCTTCATCCGATATATCGAGCCGAGAAAGCTGTTTTTATTATTTGTTGCAAATTCGTATACATTGTATGCGGACGGGGCATTCTCGTCGAAAACAGTACTATCTGTAACTAATCTGCTGTATGCGGCTCCCGAATATATGAGCGGATCATATATACCGTCATTTTCTTCGTCAGCCGCGATTATATAGCATGCGTTTTCATTGAAAAAATCGTTGATAGGAATCGCTTTAAGAACCGTTTTTTCAAGCAGACCTATGCCTATAACGCCGTAAAGCTCTCCTTCGGATGTTACAAGCGGAATGCTGTACTTCATGCTTTTATTGGCAAAAGGCGAGATTTTTGAAAACCCGCTCCAGTATCCGAGATTATAGACGGGCTGACCGCTGTTTTTGTAATATGTTTCCATAGGCGTTGTATAGAAACAGAAGTCCTTGCTATCGTTTATCGTAAGATACGGCGACCATTCCGAATCCAACGGAGTACCAAGCTCATGCGCAATATCCGAACTGCCCATTTCAACATAAATATCCTTGTTATCGGTCGTGCTGTTGGTGTATGTATCGGTATCGCGCAGATACAGCCCGGCACGGACCATTTCAGAATCCGAATCATAAAGCGTACCTGTATCCAGAATTATATATGCGTCGTTTACTGCATTCTCCCTGATAAGGCTTACGAGCAAATCGGCATAGAGCTTCAGCATATCCTTGCTGACATTTTTACTGCTGCGAAGAGAGCCTATATCAAGCCCGTTTCGTTTAAGATAGTCTTCAGTTATGCCGTTTACCTCTCTCGCCGTTTCATAGACCAGAGCGGTTTTCTGAAAAAGCATATTTTCAACATAGCTGGCTCTGTTTTCCGTCTTTTCGGCAAGAAGATTATAGGAATATTTTTTGATATGGTTAAGCTCGCCGCTGGCAACCATAATAACGGCAAAAATTGTAACCTCAAGCACGCTCAACAGCATCATTGCAGCCATTATCTTTGTTATAAGCGAACGTCCTTTAATAGGCTTTTCATTAGACGCGGATCTGCTTTTTTTCATATTTTATTTACCTGTAATATGGTCTAAACCTGTTATAAATTCTGCATACCATTTTTCATACGCTTCGTCCCCGGTATATTCCCAAAGTACCGATTCACGCTCTTCACCGTCGGCTATACGCTGCTGAGCTGCGGCATAAGCTTCGGTAAAAGAACCGGTGAAATAATCGGAAATATATTCACGGATTTCTGCCGACGATTCATAAGGCGGGCTTGTATAAAGCTTGTAGCTGTTTATCTCTTCTATCGCCAGTCCAAGAGCTTCCTTTATTGTTTCGTTCATATCGGCTTTTGCGGACGCTATCTTTTCAATATCATTTGAGTCCTTTTTAACCGGAAGATATCCCGAATTTACTGAAAATTCGATATTTCTGCTTTCATCAGTGAACCATTTAAGAAATACCGCGCAGGCATATTCCGTTTTCCTGTCGGACTTGATTACTGACATACCCGCGCCCTGCTGTACAACGTATGGGTCGCTGTCCTCAAAATTCGGAACGGGAAGAACGGTTATATCTATAGGATATGTATAATCATCGTCAATTGTAACCTCGTTCGGACAATAGAATGCAGCCGGCGTCGAACATACCATTGCGATTATGCTCCCGGTCTTCATATCGTCGCTGCGGAAACGATTATTTTCAGCAAAATATCCTTTTACAAACGGAACATAATAGTTATCCCATAATCTGCGGAAGGTATTCTTATCTGCATTCACTGTGATATTTCCGTCTTCTCCGCTTGCTATCGGACTGCCAAGCTGCTTCGCTCCGATAACTATATAATTTGCGATAGAGTCTCTTCCAAAGAACGCTTTTCCGTCATTAGGAATATCCGGCGTAAGCGCGTCGGTATAATTATAGTATTTTTCAGCCGTTTGAACAAGCCCTTCCCATGTGGAAAGAGAATCAAAGCTTATATTTTCGGCGGCGGCGAACTTTTCCCAATCGGTAGAATTTATCATCATAAGCTCTGTGCTTTTTGCAATAGGGAATATCTTCAGCCCCTTGCTTTTGCCTAACCTGCCTTCCGAGATATATTCGTCTACATAACGGCTTAATTCATCTTCGGTAAAATATTCGGAAAGATCAGCAAGCATACCCATATCATCAATGATATATGCGGTTTCGGCGTAGGTTCCGAAAATATTTGGAACGGGATCTGAACCGACATCATTGTTTACAGACGCGAGAATACTGCTCGAAAGGTCATTTACGGAATTTTTGGAAAACGCCTCTGCAATTATGCCTTTCTCTGCTCCTACAGTATTGTTGAATTCTCTTACCATCTCATCAAACTGAATCTGCTGCACGCCATTATAATAATGCCATATAGTAATTACAACAGGCTCATCCGTTTTAAGCAGATTGTCATATCCCGACGAACTGCAGCCGGAAAGCGCCGAGAAAATTGCAGAAGCCGATATGATTGCAGATATGCCTTTTAAATGCTTCATATAAAGCCCCCTTTTCATTATAAAATTGCTTTTTACGAATATGCAGTGTAATCCGCAGCAATTTTCATACTTTATTTATAATATCATATTTTCCTTAAAAATGCAACCGTTTACAGTATAAAAATACTTGCATGATTTTTAAAGCTGTATGAACCTTGCCGTACTTGATTTAAATGCAGCGATATGTTATAATAAACACACGCCGTTAGCCGAATTATAAATTCGGACGGCTGAGTGTTTATTGAAACATATCCCGATTTACTCCATAAATCACGGCTTCGCCGCTTGCAGCGCTTCACGCTGCGGATATGCTATAACAGTATCTGAACGGAGGCGAACATTATGCCGCTGACAGTAGCAATCTGTGACGATAACGAAAATCAGATAAAGGAGCTGCGCCGTCTGCTTGATAAATGGTCGGCGGACAAGCCCTTTGTACTTGCGATAGACGAATACATAAGCGCAGAGAGCTTTCTTTTCAGTTACCGCGATAAGCCCTGCGATTTGCTTCTGCTTGATATTGAAATGAAACGTCTTAACGGCATGGAGCTTGCAAGGAAACTGCGTGAGCGAGGCGATATGCTCCCGATAGTGTTCATTACAGGCTATTCGGACTACATTTCCGAGGGCTATGATGTTGAAGCCTTGCATTATTTGCTTAAGCCTATAGCCAAGGAAAAACTGTTTGCTGTTCTCGACAAATATGTGGAGAAACACTCTGTCAGAACTGATGAACTGCTTATTGAAACCGACGCTGGTGCGACCCACATTTCAACCGACAGAATAACCTATATTGAGGCGTTCGGCAGAAAAACGGGAATACATTTTTCCGATGGGACAGCCATAGATTGCACAATGAGTATCAGTTCATTTTCTGCAAAACAGCTGAAAGGATTTGTGAGCTGTCACCGCTCATATATTGTTAATTTGCGTTATATCAGAACTATAGTAAGGACAGGCTTGATTCTTGATAACGGCGAGGAAATACCGCTTTCAAGACGTCTTTACAGCGAGGTCAACAGACAGTTTATACATTTCTATACAGATAACAAAAAGGACGGTTGAAATGAAACTTATTATAATAGCTTTAGTGTGTGCAGGTCTATTAGCTTTAGTGATGTTAGCTGTATTCCTGCTTCGCTGCGCACTCTGCAATATGATAGACCGCCGCATAGAACGCTTTCAGAGCGAGCTTATCGAAAAGCAGGTGCTTGAAATACAGAATATGTACAAGCAGGTCAGAGGCTGGCGGCACGACTACCGAAATCATATACAGAACATGAAGATCCAGCTTGCACAGGGCAATTACGCCGAGCTTGACAGCTATCTGGACAGCCTTGCAGACGACCTCACTACCGTTGATACCGTCATAAAAACAGGGAATGTTATGGCGGACGCAATACTTAACAGCAAGCTGTCCGTTGCAGAAAAGCTGAATATCAGGATAAACGTCAAGGCTAATATCCCGAACAATATTCCGCTTTCCGATGTGGAGCTTTGCGCCGTGCTTGGTAATCTTCTTGACAATGCGGCGGAAGCCTGCGCAAAGCTTCCCGAAAGCGACCGCTTTATGCGTATTTATATCGGGTGTCTGAAAAATCAGCTTTATATGTCGGTTCAGAACAGCGCGGGGGCTGTGAAGAAAATCGCAGGGCGCTACCTCTCCACAAAGCAGTCGGAAGGCGAACACGGCTACGGCATATTCAGAATTGACAGAGTTGCCAAAAAATACGGCGGTTATGTCAATCGGCAGAACGAGGAGGGCGTATTTGCGACTGAAATAATGGTGCCGCTTGGTAATTGACAATTGACAATGGACAATTTAGGTGTCGGCTTCGCCGACGGAATTGAAAAGGGGTAAAATTGAGCAGTAATATAATTTTGGAAAAAAGCAAGAAATTTGCAATACGAATAATAAATTTATACAAGTATCTTGGCGGCGAGAAGAAGGAATATGTAATTGCAAAGCAGGTATTACGCAGTGGAACAAGTATTGGAGCTAACGTAAAAGAATCTGTCGATGCACAAAGCAAGCAGGATTTCATAAGCAAAATGAGCATTGCGCTTAAAGAAGCGGACGAAACGGAATACTGGCTGGAATTGCTGTTTGAAACTGAGTATATCAGCAAAGAACAATTTAACAGTATAATTACAGATTGCAGAGAACTGATTAAAATTCTCACCAAAATAATAAAACATCAAAAACAATATAATTGTCAATTCTCCATTCTGAATTGTCAATTGTCATTGCATTTCGTGCAGTATTTTGACCGTTCGTGCAGAAATCAACACGGACGGTCGTTTTTATGTTATGCTTGAAGCGAGGTGAGAATATGGTAAAGGTTACAAAATGGGACAAGAAAAAAGAGGATCGGGCGAAACACCGTGCGGAAATAAAAAGCCGCAAATACGGAATTATCCCGAATCTTATCTATATGATGCGTGAGATTCACAGCATAGACAAGCTGATGTTTTTCACCTGCTTTGTCTTTGCTCTCAGCAACTATTTTGCAAGGCTCTGCGCAACATTCACGGATAAATATGTAGTGGAACTTGCCGAGGCAGGCTTTGGAAATACAAGACTGCTCATCATCTGCATTGCACTTATCATCGGCAACAGGATATTCGACACACTAATGAATACAGCAGGGAATTATCAGGGATTTATCGGGTTTAATAATCTGTATAATCGTTTTACTCTTAAAGTTATGCACAAGAATATGACAACGGATTACGAAAACAACGAAAAGCCTCAGACAAGCGACAAGCTCAATAAGGCAATTAATAGTCTGGATGTTATTGGCTTAAATGTTGCGCTCAATGTCCGCGGAACTATCCGACATACTCTTGAAGTTTTTACATATGCCGCACTGCTGACGTTTCTAGATATCCGTATGCTTCCGATAATCATTTTGCCTGCGGTTGCGTGCTTTTTTATTGAACGGCACAAAATGAACTGGGTATGGAATATGGAAAACAACTGGATGAAATATGAACGTCAGCTTGATTATATCGCAAGAGAGTCCAGAGATTTCGCTAACGCAAAGGACGTCCGTATCTTCGGTATGCAGGAGTGGTTTGAAAAGGCATTTTCCCGTTCTCTCGGCAGATTATTGAACTGGCATAGACAACAGGACGCATGGGACTTCCGTCACAATCTTTTGTCGTCGATAGTAAATTTTATCGGCAATTTCGGCGCATACGGCTATCTGATATGGCTTGTTGTGAACGACGGTATCGGTGCAGGAGATTTCGTTCTGTATTTCAATTCGATATTCAAGCTGAAAGAAGCCACAAGCGACTGGTGCAATAATATGTCGGGTTATCAGTGGATATCAGGCAATATAAATAACTACCGCGAATATCTTGAAATGGAGGATAACACCAACAGGGGAAAGGGCAAGCCTGTCCCCAAGGGTGAATGTGAGATAGAGTTTCGCAATGTGACATACACCTACGGCGGTGCCGAAAAGCCTACCATAAATAATTTGTCGTTTACACTCCATAAAGGTGAAAAGCTGGCGCTTGTGGGACTTAACGGCGCAGGAAAAACCACGATAGTCAAGCTTATGTGTGGACTTTACGACCCTACCGAGGGTGAGATACTGCTTAATGGCGTTAATATTAAGGAATATAACCGTGATGAATATTTCGGACTTTTTTCGGCTGTATTTCAGGATATTTCACTTTTGGCGGTAAGCGTTGAGGAGAATATTACGGGACAGCCTTCGGATATCTGCGACCGTGAAAAGCTGGTTGACTGTATGAAAAAATCGGGAATATATGATAAGGCAATGAATCTTCCCGAACAGGAAAAAACATTGCTTGTACGTTCGGTTTATCAGAAATCGGTTGACCTTTCGGGCGGCGAAAAGCAGAAGCTTGCACTTGCAAAGGCGCTGTACAAGGGCGCTCCCATATTGCTCCTTGACGAGCCTACGGCGGCTCTCGACGCTATTGCGGAACAGCAGATGTATATGAATTATCTTGAATTTTCAAAGGCAAGATCAAGCCTTTTCATTTCTCACAGGCTGGCTTCCACACGCTTCTGCGACAGGATTATTGTGATAGAAAACGGCGGTATAATCGAGTGCGGAACTCATGCGGAGCTTATGGAGCAAAACGGAAAATATGCGGAGCTTTTTAAACTCCAGAGCAGCTACTATAATAATTGATAATTGAAAATTAACAATTGATAGTTGACGGTTTACAATTGGTTACGGTATTTCAACGAGTATATATTTTATTAAATACTTTTGAATAATCTATTGTAGGGGACGGGTTTCCTGTCCCGCATTATAAAGGTTATTGCATACTCGGGACACAAACCCGTCCCCTACAGTAAAAATGGTGAAAAATACTTATATCATATTGTGTTTATTAACTCGTTGAAATACTGTGGACAGTTAACAATTGATAATTAATAATTATTTATTCGGAGGATCTTATGAGTGGAAATAAAATGTCTGTAAAAGAGCGGCTTGGGATCATCAGGCGGACGGCAAAGCTTATTGAAAAAGCCGACAAGGGGCATATACGCAGAAATTTTGTCAGTGAAATACCCGATATAATATCAATCTTTTCGGGAGTGTTTCTAGCGTCGCTTATAATTGACGGCGTAACGGGCGGCAAGTCAGTGACATATCTGTTCACAGCAGCGGCGGTCGTGTGCGGAATTCAACTTATCTCTGTGCTTATTCAGGTAATAAACAATAAAAATCAGCAGGCTCACGGTGCACTTTATTACAGAAATGTTGAGCGTATGGTCTGTGAAAAAGTGCTTAACATGGATTACTCAAAGGTTGAGGATATCGAAACTCAGAATAAGCTCGACAATGCAAAGACCTATGTTTACAACGGCAATACGGGCATTCTTGCATTGACAGGTCATCTGTCAGCTATTATGTCAAGTATCGTTCAGATAGGTCTGGGCTTTGCATTGGCAGCTCCCGTATTGTTTGTGCAGTCGTCTGAGGTGACGGATATTCACAGTTTTCTGATGTCCGGTTGGGGAGCGGTAACGTTGCTTGTTTTCTGCGGTGCGCTTGAGGTATTTCAATCTGTGGTTATTATTCCGAGGTTTGAAAAACATATGGACAAAATGTACACCGACCCCGAAACATTACAGGCGGAAAGGGAGAGAGGTTTTTATCGTAAGCATACAATTTACAATTACCGAAACGGAAAAGAGATCAGACTTTACGGTGAACAGCAGCTTATTGAAGAGAAATTTCTTACTGCTCACAAAAAGGTGGAAAAAATGTTCCGCAAGACCTTAATGAAAATGATAGAAAGCAATCTCGTTATGAATTCTTTTGATCTGCTGTCCAAGCTTGCTTTATACGGCTTTGTGATCTATCGTGCGGTAAACGGAGCTATGTCGGCAGGCGATGTTATCTTATTTGTAACGTGCTTTACAAGGATACAATACGCATGTGAGTATCTGTCGGATAATTTCGGCAGCCTACTCACAAAATCGCAGATGTGGAAACAGCTTTTCGACTTCCTCGACATTCCCGACGAAAAATACAAAGGCACTATCCCCACAGAAAAGCGTGACGACAACGAGTACGAGTTTGAGTTCAAGCACGTATATTTCAAGTACCCCGACAGCGGGGATTATGTGCTGAAAGATGTCAATCTGAAATGGCGAATCGGCGAGAAAATGGCGCTTGTGGGCAAGAACGGCTGCGGAAAATCCACGCTTGTGAAGCTGCTTTGCAGGCTTTACGACCCTACCGAGGGCGAGATAACCCTCAACGGAATCGACATCAAAAAGTACAAGTACGAGGAATATATGGCGCTGTTCTCGGTGGTGTTTCAGGACAGCAAGTTGTTTTCTTTCAGCCTTGCGGAGAATGTTGCCGCCGATACCGAATACGACAGCGAGCGTGTGAACGACTGCGTTATTCGTGCAGGATTGGGCGAACGTCTTGATGCAATGGAAAACGGCATTGAAACCTATCTTTATAAGGATTTTGACGAAAAGGGCGTTGAAATTTCGGGCGGCGAGGCACAGAAGCTATGTCTTGCGAGAGCGATCTACAAAGGCTCTCCCTTTATCGTTCTTGACGAGCCGACAGCGGCGCTTGACCCGATTTCCGAGCACGATGTTTACACCAAGTTCAATGGTATTGTGGGAACACGGACTGCCATCTATATTTCGCACCGCCTGTCCTCATGCCGCTTCTGCGACGAGATAACCGTTATGGAGGACGGCCGAATTGCGGAGCGCGGCTCACACGATGAGCTGCTTGACAGGGACGGCGTTTATAAGAAATTGTGGACGGCTCAGGCGGAGTATTATAAGGATACGGCGGGGGAGCTGTTTGCGTGAATGGGCAGAGCGGCTTCTTTTTTGTGCATCATGACGCAGCTAATGTGAAAAATAAAAACGAAAAAGTGTGATTTTATCACGGAACATTTGTTAAAGTTGTGGTAATATAAAGTCATAAGAAATAAAAAACATTAGGAGGTTATCGATATGTCAACAATCAATATCACAAAAGAAAATTTCAACAAAGAGGTCATTCAGTCTGCTCAGCCTGTCCTGTTGGATTTTTGGGCAAGCTGGTGCGGTCCCTGTCGGATAGTCGGTCCTATTGTAGAAGATATTTCCAATGAAAGAACTGACGTCAAGGTGGGGAAAATTAATGTGGATGAACAACAGGAGTTGGCTGCCCAGTTCCAGATTATGAATATCCCTACGCTGATAGTCATCAAGGACGGAAAGATTACAAACAGGTCAACGGGAGCCAAGCCCAAGCATCAGATCCTTGCTATGCTCTGAGCAGGTCTGTCTGTCAAACGCTTATTTAAAGAAGCCGAAACTATTTTCGCCCTTTGAAAAGAATGCGTCTGCTTCTGCAGCGACAGCTGCTGGTCGCATGATACGTCCGGCAGAATTTGATTTTATCACGGAACGAATGAGCGGGATATACTGATTAAAACAAAAAGGAGTTGTGAAAAATGACCATTTTGAATATGAATACGGAGAATTATCAAATGTATATCAATCAGTGGAACAAGCCTGTTCTGGTGGAATTTTGGGCGCCCTGGTGTGCTCGCTGCCGCCGCATTGCCCCAATGCTGGAACAGATTGCGAAGAGCCGCCGTGATGCTTTGACAATCGGGCAGGTCAATATTGACAACGAACCCGCGCTTGCCAAAGAAGAAAAAATCGAATTGCTACCTACGCTGTTGCTCTATCAGGATGGACAGCTTTTGGGTTCTGCTGCAGCGCCGGAATCCAAAGAACAGCTGGAGATGTTTATCAATGAAACGATGAACGAAAAGCCGGAACTGCAAGAAACGGTCGGACATATTTATGATATGATTATCGTGGGCGGAGGTCCCGGAGGATATACGGCGGCTTTGTATGCTGCCAGAGCGGGATTGGATGTAGTTCTTCTGGAAAAGCTGTGTGCAGGAGGACAGATGGCTCTAACGGAGAGGATCGACAACTATCCCGGATTTGAAGAAGGAATCGACGGCTTCACGCTGGGAGAAAAAATGCGAAAAGGCGCAGAACGTTTCGGCGCTGAAACACGGTTGACGGAGGTATTGTCTCTGTCCCTCTCCGGCGATATAAAAAAGGTGGAAACAAGCGAGGGGACCCTGCATGGAAAAACCATAGTCCTTGCTACCGGCGCCGGTCCGAGAGAATTGGGCGTTGCCGAAGAGAAAGAGCTGGTGGGCCGCGGAGTCAGCTATTGTGCCGCCTGTGACGGGATGCTCTATAAAGGGAAAACAGTAGTCCTTGTAGGAGGTGGAAACAGTGCGGCGGCGGATGCTCTGACACTTTCTCGGATTGTTGAAAAAGTAATTATGGTTCACCGTCGTGATACGCTTCGGGCTACGAAAATTTATCACGACCCGCTGTTAAAGTCGGAAAATGTGGAGTTCCGTTGGAACAACATTGTTACAGAGCTTTTGCATGATGAAACCATAAACGGCGTTCGGTTGCTGGATGTAAAAAACGGAGAAGAAAGCATAGTAAAATGTGACGGCGTATTTATCAGCATAGGCAGAAAACCTGAAACGGAATTGGTGAATGGGCAGATCGACCTTGATCCAATGGGCTATATTGCCGCGGATGAGTCTACCAGGACAAATATTCCGGGAGTGTTTGCAGTAGGTGATGTTCGAACCAAGGCGCTCCGCCAGGTGGTTACGGCAGTGGCAGACGGCGCTGCAGCTGTTCATTATGCAGAAGAATATCTGGCAGGAGACGCGTAAATGAAAAACAAGCTCAAATTATGTGTCCTGCAGCATAAGGAGCTTTTCACGATTAATTATTTCTACTGTGCCTCGGCTCAGCCTGACCATGCCCTCGTTTTGGAAATAGCGGAGCATTCGGGTGATTACCTCCCGATGGGTGCCAAGATGATTGGCGATAGTTTCATGTGTGATCAGCAGCCGGTCCGAATCCTCAATGGCGGATTCCTCCAGCAAAAATGCCGCAACACGCTTGTCCATGCTTTTCCAGAGAATCTGTTCTACCAGCCACATAACTTCAGAAAACCGTTCAGCCATGATCTCGTTTGTATAGTTTGCTGCCGGAGCCGAAGTTTCCATAATTTGCTTATAGATTTCTGCCGGAATGACCCAAAATTCCGTATCCTTTTCCGCTTCAATCGTAATGTTAAACTGAATGCTGTGTATCATGCAGGATGCGGAGAGCAGGCAAATATCTAAGTCAAACAGACGGTAGATTGTCACTTCCCGACCCTCGTCAGAGAGAATGTATGCCCGAAATTGACCGGATTCTATGACGAAAAGACCCGCACAGTCCATCCCGCCGTTGTGTATAATTTCGCCCTTTTTTACGGAGCGATGAATAAGGTTTCTGTCGATTGTATTTTGCTGCGAAGGCGTTAGTTTTGTCCATATTGGAAAACAGTCTTGAATTTTCATCTGCTTTGCTCCTTTCTCTGTCTGTATTATAATCAAGTTTCCGGCAAATGTCAAATACTTCCTTGACATTTGCCGGAAAAGGTGTTATAATAAAATTCGTAAATGACATATGCCAAAAACAAATGGAGGTGCGATTGGTGCCAAGACCAAGAAAATGCAGACGGATATGCCGATTACCTCAAAATATAGCTTTTATACCGGAGGAAGGAGGAAATAAAAAAGACGCGGTAATTATGACTATTGACGAATATGAGACAATTCGTTTAATCGACAAAGAGGGGCTGTCTCAGGAGCAGTGCAGCGAATTTATGCAGGTTGCTCGCGGTACGGTGCAGCAGATTTATACAAACGCACGACGAAAACTTGCAGATGTGCTGGTGGATAGTCTTCCGCTTCGCATTGAAGGCGGCGATTACAGGTTATGCGACGGAAAAAATAATGATTGTGGCTGTGCCGCCTGTTTTAGGCAAAACCTCAGTCAAATATTTGTAAAATCTAAAGGAGAATCAGTTATGAGAGTTGCAGTTACTTATGAAAACGGGGAAATCTTTCAGCATTTTGGACATACGGCACAGTTCAAAGTCTATGATGTTGAGAATGGAGAAATTTTATCAACGGAAGTTGTGGATACCAATGGCAGCGGTCATGGAGCGCTGGCAGGTATTTTAAGCGCAATGAAAGCGGATGTGCTGATTTGCGGAGGCATCGGAGGAGGCGCTCAGACGGCATTGGCAGAAGCAGGGATTAAGCTTTATGGAGGCGTCTCCGGCAATGCGGACAGAGCGGTAGAGGCATTTATGTCCGACAGCTTGATATTTGATCCGAATGTTCATTGCGGCCACCATGGTCATAATCATGGAGAAGGTCACCATTGCGGAGAGGATAAGCATGGCTGCGCGGGAAACGGAGGAGGATGCCAATGAACGAAAGTTAGAATTATTCAACCATTGAATAAAATTTATTAAGGAGGATGGACATGAAAAAAAGTATTTATTCCGGTACGCAAACAGAAAAGAATCTGCAAGCCGCTTTTGCAGGCGAGTCTGAAGCGAGAAACAAGTACGCATTCTTTGCTTCTGTTGCAAAAAGGGAAGGCTATGAGCAGATCGCCTCATTATTTCAGAAAACAGCGGATAATGAGAAAGAACATGCGAAGATTTGGTTTAAGGAACTGAATGGGATTGGAGATACGCCTGCCAATCTTGAAGCGGCGGCAGAGGGCGAAAATTATGAATGGACGGATATGTACGAAGGCTTTGCAAAGACGGCCGAAGAAGAAGGATTTACCGAACTTGCGGCGAAATTCCGTATGGTTGCCGCTATTGAAAAAATGCACGAGGAACGCTACCGCGCTTTGCTGAAAAATGTTGAGACCTCTGCCGTATTTGAACGAAGCGAGGTCAAGGTTTGGGAATGCCGAAACTGCGGTCATATCGTAGTCGGTACAAAAGCGCCGGAGGTTTGTCCTGTTTGTGCGCACCCTCAAAGCTACTTTGAAATTCAGGAGAAAAATTATTGATTTTAGGAGCAAATAAAAATGGAACAAAAATTTTATATTTGTGAACACTGTGGGAATATTATTGCAATGGTAAAGGACGCCGGAGTTCCGGTCATGTGCTGCGGTCAGAAGATGAAGGAGATCGTTCCGGGAACAACAGATGCTGCCGCGGAGAAGCATATTCCGGTTTATCATGTGGATAACAATGTGGTAAAAGTAACCGTTGGCTCTGCGGAACATCCGATGCTTCCGGAGCATTGCATTGAGTGGGTTTCTTTGCAGACAAAGCAGGGTAATCAAAGGAAAACTTTGCGTCCGGGAGAGAAACCGGAGGTTTGTTTCGCAATTTGTGAAGGCGATGAAGTAGAAGCGGTTTATGCTTACTGTAATCTTCACAGCCTTTGGAAAGCATAAAATACAATTTATTAAGGAGAAAATATTATGAAATATGTATGCGATGTATGCGGTTGGGAATATGATGAAGAGCAGGGTTATCCCGAAGGCGGTATTGCGCCGGGAACAAAGTGGGAGGATTTACCGGATGATTTTGAGTGTCCGCTTTGCTCTGTTGGAAAAGATCAATTCTCAGCAATGTAATTAGACTTTATTGCAATGGGTCATTCTGCCTTGTGTAGATTGACCCATTTGCTTTGCTCTGTAAAAAAGCTGCCGCAAGGTATATTTGCATTTTATGATATGGTCAGATCAGTAAGCAAATAATATGAATCGATATATTACCCGCTGATTTGCCTTGCATAAAGTAATAAATCGAAAAAATAATGAAATTTTACAAAAACTCTTGATTTATTAAGGCAATTGTGGTATATTATATATAAGTTAATTCCCCAAAAAGGAGAAAATTTGATATGAATACCGAAAATCTCACACTTCTTGATGTTATCGATAAACGCACTCTCCAATCACTTCAGGACGCTTTTTCCGCCGCAACGGGAATGGCTGCCCTTGCCACGGACGATACAGGCTCCGTTACTGAGGGAAGCGGGTTTACCGATTTCTGCATGAACCTTACGAGGAAGTCCAAAATCGGCTGTGAAAGGTGTGTAAAGTGTGATCTTCAGGGCGGTGCCGAGGCAAGCAGAACGGGACGTCCTGCGGTATATTATTGTCATGGCGGACTGATGGATTTCGCTGCTCCGATTATTGTAAACGGAAAGCATATCGGTTCGCTTATAGGTGGACAGGTTCTGCCAGAAGAGCCGGACGAGGAGAAATTCCGACGCATTGCAAAGGAGATAGATGTTGACCCTGACGAGTACATAGCGGCTCTCCGCAAGATTAAGATTGTTCCGAAAAAGCAGATTGAGGCTGCCGCAAATTTGATGTACCAAATGGCGAATGCGCTGTCCGACGTGGGTTATCAGCGCGCTCTTGCCGCAGAAGAGACAGAGAAAATTACAAGGAGCGCTCAGCGAGTCGGAGAGCATGTTGACATGCTTGAACAGAAGATTTCCGGCGTGAGCGCCACAATAGCTCAACTTGCCGAGAGCTTTAACGCTATCAGGGAAGCCGCAGCTGATTCCGTTAAGGCGGTAGAAAGCACAGACACCATAGTGAAGACGATAGAGAATGCGTCGACGCAGCTTACGCTTATCAGCTTCAACGCATCCATTGTGGCAAAGCGTGCAGGCGCTGCGGGCGCCGGCTTCAATGTTATTGCGCAGGAGGTTCGCACCCTTGCGGACAAGAACACCAAGCAGGCCGGCGAGATAGGGACTACGCTCCATAACATCAGAAAGGCAATGGCGGATATAAACACTCAGATAAAGAACGTACACAGCGGTGTGGAAAAGACGGTTGAGGCGATGCACGAGCTGTCGGCTCTTGTCAGTGAAACCACAGAGATTTCCAACGGAAAAAAGTAATTATGCCCGAAAGGGCTTAAAATCAATTATAGAAAGGATACAAAATTATGGCAAACCGTTTTGTTCTTAACGAAACATCTTATCACGGCAAGGGAGCAATTTCCGCCGTTGCCGACGAGGCAAAGAACAGAGGCTTTAAGAAGGCCTTTGTATGCTCCGACCCCGACCTTATCAAGTTCGGAGTTTCCAAGAAGGTTACAGATATTTTGGATAATGCAGGTCTTGCATATGAGATTTATTCCAATATTAAGCCGAACCCCACTATTGAGAATGTCCAGACAGGCGTTGAGGCATTCAAGAAGAGCGGTGCGGATTACATCATTGCTATCGGCGGCGGCTCCTCCATGGATACCGCTAAGGCTATCGGTATCATAATCAGAAACCCCGAATTTGCGGATGTGAGAAGCCTGGAGGGAGTTGCACCAACAAAGAATCCGTGTGTTCCTATTATTGCCGTTCCCACCACTGCGGGTACTGCCGCTGAGGTGACAATCAACTATGTTATCACCGATGTTGAGAAGGACAGAAAAATGGTCTGTGTTGACCCTCATGACATTCCCGTTGTGGCTGTTGTTGATCCTGACATGATGAGTACCATGCCCAAGGGACTTACCGCGTCGACAGGTATGGATGCGCTGACACACGCAATTGAGGGTTATATAACAAAGGGAGCATGGACGCTTTCCGATATGTTCCATCTTAAGGCGATTGAGATTATTTCTTCCTCTCTTCGCGGTGCTGTTGACAACACGCCTGAGGGACGCGAGGGCATGGCTCTCGGTCAGTATGTCGCGGGCATGGGCTTCTCCAACGTTGGGCTTGGTATCGTTCACTCTATGGCTCACCCGCTTGGCGCTCTGTATGATACTCCCCACGGCATCGCAAATGCGATAATCCTTCCAACAGTAATGGAATATAACGCTCCCTGCACAGGCGAGAAGTACCGCGACATTGCAAAAGCAATGGGTGTAAAGGGTACAGAGGATATGACCCAAGAGGAATACAGAAAAGCTGCTGTAGACGCAGTAAAGCAGCTGTCCAAGGATGTAGGAATCCCTGCAAGCCTGAAGGATATTGTAAAGCCTGAGGATATTGGATTCCTTGCTCAGTCCGCTTACGATGACGCTTGCCGTCCCGGAAACCCCAGAGATACTTCTGTTGAGGAAATTGCCGAGCTTTACAAGAGTCTCCTTTGATATTAACCCAAACATATTTTTCGCCGTCCCAAGAGGGCGGCGATTTTTATGTCTGTCAAAAATAACCCGCATTCCTGCAGATGCATATTATACTGTGAATAATGAGGTTATAGTTGACAATAGAGTGATAATGTGATAAAATAAATAAAATATCAGCTACGGCGACGCCGTAAAATAAAT
>Ga0129309_1000709_pt1 | contig 23027 bp, 23 predicted proteins | sample L1105metagenome_FD_94439 | JGI IMG/M metagenome (GOLD analysis project Ga0129309, IMG submission 94439) | Ring-tailed lemur group fecal microbial communities from Wisconsin, USA - L1105 metagenome | ecosystem: Host-associated > Mammals > Digestive system > Large intestine > Fecal | place: USA...
AGGAAACAGGCAGAGAAAAATTCCATGCTGAATACGCCGGCAACTTTTCCAGTTTATATTTGCAAGCTCGTATTGGAATGGATCGAAAGCATCGGCGGTTTGACGGAGATTCAAAGAAGAAACGAAGAAAAGGCAAAGATTTTATATGACTGCTTGGACGCATCTGACTTCTATCAGACCGCGGCAGCAAAGGAAGACCGCTCCATAATGAATGTGTGCTTCAGAACGGGCAGCGAGGCAATGGATACCAAGTTTGTGGAGGATGCTCTGAAGCATGACTTGGTTGGACTGAAGGGACATAGACTGGTGGGCGGAATGCGGGCCTCCATCTATAACGCGATGCCAGTGGAAGGCGTCCTGAAATTAGCGGAGTATATGAAAGCATTTGAGAGAGGCAATAGATAAATCAAGTGAAAATGAGAGGACAATAGATATGCAGTCATATCAGAAAATGACAATCGAAGAATTACAGGAGCAACAAGCAACCCTGGAAGCTGCATATAAAAAGTATCAGTTAAGCGGCTTGCATCTGGATATGTCCCGCGGGAAGCCTTCCGTAGAGCAGCTGGATTTGTCCATGGGTATGATGGATGTATTGCGCGGCGGAGATGATCTAAAGTGTGAAGATGGAACAGACTGCCGCAATTACGGCGTTTTGGATGGAATTCAGGAAGCAAAGGTCTTATTAGGAGACATGATTGAATGCAATCCGGATAATATCATCATCTATGGCAATTCCAGCCTGAATGTCATGTATGATGCCATTTCTCGGTCTATGACGCATGGTGTTATGGGGAGCACACCATGGTGTAAATTAGACAAGGTCAAGTTTCTGTGCCCCGTACCGGGATATGACCGACATTTCGCCATTACTGAGCATTTTGGCATTGAAATGATTAATGTTCCAATGCTTCCGACGGGACCGGATATGGACCTCGTAGAGAAATTAGTATCGGAAGACGATGCAATCAAGGGAATTTGGTGCGTACCCAAATACTCCAATCCGCAGGGGATCACATACTCCGACGAAACGGTACGCCGATTTGCACGACTGAACCCGGCGGCAAAAGACTTCAGAATCTACTGGGATAATGCCTATGGCGTACATCATTTATACGAGGACGACCAGGATCAGATCATGGAAATCTTGGCAGAGTGCAACCGCGTTGGGAATCCGGATTTGGTCTATAAATTCTGTTCCACTTCCAAAATCAGTTTCCCTGGTTCGGGAGTAGCCGCCATTGCCGCTTCCGCAAACAACCTGGAAGACATCAGAAAACAGCTGAAGGTCCAGACCATCAGCTACGACAAGGTAAATCAGCTTCGTCATGTACGATTTTTCAAGGATATGCACGGCATCACAGAGCACATGAAAAAACACGCCGACATTTTGCGGCCCAAGTTTGAAATGCTTTTGGACCTATTTGACCGAGAGCTTGCGGGGCGCGGAGTTGGTGAATGGCTGAAACCCAAGGGTGGGTATTTTATCTGCTTTGAGGCATTGGAAGGCTGTGCGCAAGAAATCGTCGCGAGAGCAAAAAAGGCAGGTGTAATCATGACGCCTGCCGGAGCAACATTTCCATATGGGAAGGATCCAAAGGATTCGGTCATTCGAATTGCTCCATCTTATCCCAATATTGAGAATCTAAAGACAGCCGCCGATGTTTTTGTACTCTGTGTGAAATTGGTCAGTATCGAAAAACTATTAAATGAAACTACGGCGGCAAAAGCAAAGTATGATGAAATATTACATGGAATGTGGTACGAAATGGATTGAAAAGAAGCTGAAAAGGGAAGCAAATAAAGAAAATAGCTGCGGAATGAAAACTCTCATCCCGCAGCTATCTTTTTTTCTGGAATCTAACGCGCAATTTCGCCTGTTTTGATTTTGCGCATCCAATCAAGAACAAAGTTCCGGAACAGCGTAACATCGGGGGTCGGTCTTTCACCCTTTCTTGACAGCATATAGGTCTCCCACTCATATGGACCGTCCTCAAACGGTATCATAACCAGATCATCGCTGCCCATATCATCAAAAACAAAATCGACTGTTACGGAGATTCCTTTATTTTTTGCGACCATCTTATGACACAGGCTAAAACCGCTGGTTTCAAATGCGATATTTGGAATAATACCAGCCTGTTCACATTTTTTCATAATCAAGTGAGAAATATTGAACTCTGAGCTTTCGATATAGAGCGGATAGTTGGCCAAGTCGCCGATCGACGCAAACTTCTTTTGTGCCAAAGGATGGTTCTTATGTACCAGCAGCTTTATCTCAAACTTTTCCATCGCCACTGCATCGACGTGCTTCAGCGCATCATTTCCGACCGTAAAAGCGACATTTCCTTCTCCATTTAGAAAATGTCGCTCTACCTGTCGGTCGGGATATTCTCGGTAGAAAACGTGGATATGAGGGTACTTTTCCCGAAAGGCCAACAGGCACTCCGGGGTGACCAGCCGCAGAATTCCGTATGCAGACAGCAGATGAATTTCGTGGGTTTCACGCTGTTCGATGCAGCGGATCTCATTGCAAATATGCTGATAGGTATGCAGAAATTCCGGAAGATGTGCATAAAGGTACTGTCCCGATTCCGTCAGCGTAATCCCTGTTGCAGTTCGCCTCAGGAGAACTGCTTCCAATTCAGCCTCCATGTTTTTTATGATTTTGCTCAAGCCCTGCGGGGTCATATAGAGGGAGTGGGCAGCCTTTGTGATGCTCGTTTGTTCGCAGACAGCCTTAAAATATTCCAGGTCTTTCAAGTCCATTTTATCTTTCTCCTTTGTCTGCAGAATTCTGTCTATGAGGAGTACCACTGATTTGTACAATCCTTACCGATACTCGCTTATTTGTCAAGCTCAAAGCGTTTGATCTGTTCCAAAGCAATATGCCGGTTCAAATAAACATAGTTAAACTCCCGCACCACCGTGACGTCTTCAAGCTCGAAGCAGGCAAGGCCGCTGTCGGCATCTGCGACGGGCTGGTATGCAAAAGTGATCCCCAGCCCGCTTGCCACGAAATAGCGGATTGCGGCAAAGCTGTTTATGGTCATAACCTTTTTGAAACTGTCCAGAGAAAAACTGCGGTCTTTCAGGAGCTGCTCCAGAATCCCACGGGTCCCGGAGCCGTGCTCCCGGACGATTAGAGTCTCCTCAAAGATTGCTTCAAGAGGAACACATTTTCCGGAAAAGGGGTGGCCTTTCGGGCATATGCCCATAAAATGTTCCTGTTTGAACAGGTGATGATCGAACCTGTTTTTATCAAAGGTCCCCTCAATCAGGGCGAACTCCAACAGCCTGTCATCCAGCATGGTCAGCAGAACTTCGGTATTATCAATCACAAGATCCAGCCGATTTTCAGGTTTTTCAGCGAAAGCGGCCGCCATGGGGAGAATCACAAATTCGCCGATGGTTTTTGTTGCGCCGACTCTCAGGCAGTACTCATCGGAAGTCTGGAATGCGGTCTTGAGGGCTGATTCCTCTGCCATCATCCGCTCGACGCTCCGCTTCAGCAGATCCGCACTATGGGTCTTGGACAGAGTTTTTCCGTCATACTGGAAGAACTTGGTGTTATAGGCCTTTTCCAGAAAGTGAATATGCTGCGTCACACCGGGCTGGGTCATGTTCAGCAGTTCTGCGGTTCTGCGGTAGTTCATCTCTCGATACAGCGTCAGAAAAGTATTTACTCTGTAATCTACCATGGCTCCTCCAATAATACTATATTATCAAATAATAAAATTTAATAATTTGATTTTATCATCTGCGGGCAGTATAATCAAGCCCGAAAAAACGGATATGGAGGAATAAAACCATGAAAACATCGGATCGAATCTTGGCCGTCGGCAAATTGATCCCTGGCTTTTGCGCCGCGCTCATCATTGCCGCAGCGGCAAAATTTTTAGAGGACCTTCTACCCATCCACTTAATTGGAGCATCGGTAATCGCCCTATTTATCGGAATGTTTCTGAACCCGTGGTTGGGAAAGCAGACGGCTTTCCAGCCGGGACTGAAATTCACATCGAAGAAAATTTTAAAATTTGCGATTATCCTGCTGGGCGCCTCTCTGAGTATCGGCGTGGTGCTCCATGTAGGCAAATTGTCTCTGGCGGTAATGGCGTTTACTCTGCTGACCTGCTTTGGCGGCGGCTATTTTGTGGGCAGGATGCTGGGCCTTAACTGGAAGCTCTCCAACCTGATCTCCGCTGGCACCGGCATCTGCGGCGGTTCCGCCATTGCAGCTATCGCGCCGGTCATTGATGCGGAGGATAGGGATATTGCCTACGCCATGTCCGCCACCTTCCTGTTCGACATGGCAATGATCGTTCTGTTTCCAATCATGGGACATGCGATGGGACTAAGCGATACGGCCTACGGCCTGTGGGCAGGTACGGCAGTCAATGACACCTCCAGCGTGGTCGCCGCCGGGTATGCCTTCTCTGAGGCTGCCGGAGATTTTGCGACCATGGTCAAGCTGACCCGTACTCTTGCGATTATCCCCACAGTCCTGATTTTTTCTGTGATCCAGGCTCGTCTGAGCCGGAAGGCAGCGGAAAGCACAGGGGATGCAGAGGGGACGCGGGTGAATATTCTGTCCCTGTTCCCCTGGTTTATCGTAGGCTTTGTGAGTCTGGCCATTCTGAACAGCCTCGGCGTTATTCCTGCTGCGGTATCCGCCGGGGCAAAGGAAGTGAGCAAGTTCCTGATGGTTGCAGCCCTTGCCGCCATCGGACTTGGAACCAGCTTCAAAGAGATGCGGAAATCCGGCATCGCACCGATGGTACATGGATTTATCATCTCGGTCCTGGTAGTCATCGTCGCACTCGCTGTTGAATACTTTATGGGGCTTGTGTGATATGAGGACAACTTTATACCTCGCCCGTCCATGGCGGGGAAACGAACCCGGCCCCGCTTTGCGGGGCCGGGTTTGTGCAAATATCGCATTTTGATGTCAAAATACCCCTTGTTGGGGAAATATCCAGACCCCCATACCGCCTGCGGGCGGAACTTTTGAGCAGGATCACCTAGAACCCGATTTTAAGTCAATATTTCCGCCACAGCCTTTTCCCAAGCGACCGCAATACAATCGCAGCAATGTTCCCGCGCCTTTCTGCCAAAATGCCGAATTTTGCTTACAGCCTTCTGCGCCTCGCGCCTGCGGCATGCGGCCAGGAATGATACTCCTGTCAAAAGGGAAAAAGTGGTCCAGGAACCATTTGCAACTCCCATCTGGGGTGGCCCGATGGCATCCGGTTCTTTTTTGATAATAACCTATTGACAAAGTGGGTAATTGGTGATACCATTCCAATAAACCTACAAACAATATATGCTTTAAGGAGGCGGCCATGAAAACCATATTTCCACGGCTGCTCCGGCAGAATTTCCGATTTGGTCGAATGTACCGGAGCTGACAAGAAAACCATACGGTACAATTTTGATAAAAGAAAGGAAATTTTGAAATGTCTGAGCATTATAAATTTGAAACGCTCCAGCTCCATGTGGGCCAGGAACAGCCCGATCCCGCCACCGATGCCCGCGCCGTCCCAATCTACCAGACCACCTCGTATGTTTTTCGGGACTGTGCCCAGGCGGCCGCCCGGTTCGGACTGGCCGAGGGCGGAAACATCTACGGCCGGCTGACCAACTCCACCCAGGAGGTCTTTGAAAAGCGCATCGCCGCCCTGGAAGGCGGCGCTGCGGCGCTGGCGGTGGCCTCCGGCGCTGCGGCCATCACCTATGCCATCCAGGCGCTGGCGCAGGCCGGTGACCATATCGTGGCCCAGAAGACCATTTACGGCGGCAGCCATAATCTGCTGGCTCATACCCTGCCGCAATACGGCATCACCACCACCTTTGTGGATGCCCACGACCTGGAGGCGGTGGAAGGGGCCATCCGGGACAACACCAAGGCCATCTACCTGGAGACCCTAGGCAATCCCAACAGCGATATCCCGGACATCGACGCCATCGCGGTCCTCGCCCACCGGCACGGCCTGCCTCTGGTCATCGACAACACCTTCGGCACCCCCTATCTGATCCGTCCCATCGAGCACGGTGCGGATATCGTGCTCCACTCCGCCACCAAATTTATCGGCGGCCACGGCACCACGTTGGGCGGTGTCATTGTAGACTCCGGCAGGTTTGATTGGACCTGCGGCAAATTTGCCCATCTGTCTCAGCCCAATCCCAGCTACCACGGGGTATCCTTTGTTCAGGCCGCCGGGCCCGCTGCCTTTATCACCTACATCCGAGCCATCCTTCTCCGGGATACTGGAGCGACCATTTCGCCGTTCAACGCGTTCCTGCTCCTCCAAGGGGTGGAGACCCTGTCCCTGCGGCTGGAGCGCCACGCGGAAAACACCAAAAAAGTGGTGGAGTATCTGGCGAATCACCCCAAAGTGGAGCGGGTCAACCACCCGTCGCTGCCCGATCATCCCGACCACGCTCTGTATGAGCGGTATTTCCCCCAGGGCGGCGCCTCCATCTTCACCTTTGACATCAAGGGCGGGCAGGCAGAGGCCCATCGGTTCATCGACAGCCTGAAGATATTCTCTCTGCTGGCCAATGTGGCCGATGTGAAGAGCCTGGTCATCCACCCAGCCAGCACCACCCACGCCCAGCTCACTCCGGAGGAGCTGCTGGACCAGGGAATCCGCCCCAACACCATTCGCCTGTCCATCGGGACCGAGCATATCGACGATATCCTGGCCGACCTGGATCAGGCATTTGACCAGGTATAAGGAGAAAATGTTATGAAGATATATCATACTGCCGCCGATCTGGTGGGGAGAACGCCTCTGCTGGAGCTGACCCGCCTGGAGCAGGAATACGGCTTAGAGGCCAGAGTGCTGGCCAAGCTGGAATATTTGAACCCCGCGGGCAGCGTCAAGGACCGAATCGCCAAGGCTATGATCGAGGATGCCGAGTCCAGAGGCCTTTTGAGGCCCGGCTCCGTCATCATCGAGCCCACCAGCGGAAATACCGGCATCGGCCTGGCGGCTATGGCCGCTGCCAAGGGATATAAGGTTATCCTTACCATGCCGGACACCATGTCGGTGGAGCGCCGCAATCTGATGAGGGCCTACGGGGCCCAGCTGGTGCTCACCGAGGGAGCCAAGGGCATGAAGGGCGCCATCGCCAAGGCAGAGGAGCTGGCCGGGGAGCTGCCCAACAGCTTTTTGCCCGGACAGTTTGTCAATGGGGCCAACCCCGACGCCCATTACCGAACCACAGGACCAGAGATCTGGGCGGATACCGACGGCCAGGTGGACCTCTTTGTGGCCGGTGTGGGTACCGGCGGCACCATCACCGGCGTGGGGCGGTATCTGAAGGAGCAAAATCCCGCCGTCCAGGTGGCAGCGGTGGAGCCCGCCGGCTCGCCGGTGCTGTCCAAGGGAACTTCGGGCCCCCATAAGATTCAGGGCATCGGAGCCGGTTTTGTGCCCCAGGTGCTGGACACCAAGATTTACGACGAGATCATCACCGTGGAGAACGAGGACGCCTTTGAGACTGGGCGGGCCGTCGCCCAACAGGAAGGCGTCCTGGTGGGAATTTCCTCAGGGGCGGCGGTGTGGGCGGCCATCCAGCTGGCCCGTCGGCCGGAGAATCGGGGCAAGACGATCGTGGTCCTGCTTCCCGATACTGGCGACCGCTATCTGTCCACTCCTATGTTCTCCGGTTCGATATAAAAAAGGAGCATTCTTATGATTTATCTGGATAACGCGGCCACCACCAAGACCAGTCCGGCCGCGCAAACGGCCATGCTGCACTGTATGGAGGCGTACTGGGGGAACCCATCCAGCCTCCACACCCCGGGCCAGCGGGCCGCCGAGGCGTTGATGCGGGCCCGGGAGGAAATCGCAGCCCGCATCGGCGCGACTCCTCGTGAAATTTACTTTACCTCCGGCGGCAGTGAGGCGGACAACCAAGCCATCCTCAGCGCCGCCCTGGCGGGAAAGAAAAAGGGTAAAACCCACCTTATCTCCACCGCCGTCGAGCACCACGCCGTCCTCCACACCCTGGCCCGGTTGGAGAAGGAGGGCTTTGAAGTCACGCTCCTCCCCGTGGACGAGAGCGGCATCGTAAAGGTGGACCATGTGGCCGACGCCATCCGGGAGGACACCGCACTGGTCTCCGTCATGTTTGCCAACAACGAGATCGGCACCATCCAGCCCATCACGGAGATCGGCGCTCTGTGCCGGGAGAAGAAGATTCCTTTCCACACCGACGCCGTCCAGGCGGCGGGGCACCTGCCCATCGATGTAGAGAAGCAGAACATCGACATGCTGTCCCTGTCCGGCCACAAGTTCCACGGCCCCCGGGGCGTGGGTCTGCTCTACGTCCGCCGGGGCCTGCCCCTGGTCAACCTCATCGAGGGGGGCGCGCAGGAGCGGGGCAGACGTGCGGGCACCGAAAACCTGCCCGCTATCGCCGGCATGGCCGCCGCCTTGAGCGAGGCCTGCGAGAACCTGGAGAAGAATGCCCAAAAGGAGATCGTCCTGCGGGACAAGCTCATCGAAGGGTTGAGCAAGATCCCTCACAGCGCCTTGAACGGCGACCGGGAAAACCGCCTGCCGGGCAATGTGAACTTCTGCTTCGAGGGCGTCGAGGGGGAGTCCCTCCTCCTGCTGCTGGACGACAAGGGCATCGCGGCCTCCTCCGGGTCAGCCTGCACCTCCGGTTCCCTGGACCCCAGCCACGTGCTGCTGGCCATCGGCCGCCCACACGAGGTGGCCCACGGTTCCCTCCGCCTGACCCTCAGCGAGGAGACCACCGAGGCGGAGATTGACGAGACCATCCGGGCCGTCACCGAGGTGGTGGCTCACCTGCGGGCTATGTCCCCCGTTTGGGACGAGTTACAGAAAGGAGTCAGACCCTATGTTATACAGTGAAAAGGTCATGGACCACTTCCGGAATCCCCGGAATGTGGGTGAGATCGAGAACGCCGACGGTGTGGGCCAGGTGGGCAACGCCAAGTGCGGCGATATCATGCGGATCACCCTGAAAATCGACGACGGCGTCATTACCGACGCCAAGTTTACTACCTTCGGCTGCGGCTCCGCCATCGCCACCAGCTCCATGGCCACCGAGATGGTCAAAGGTAAGCCGGTGGAGGAGGCGTTGGAGCTGTCCAACCAGGCGGTGGTGGAGGCTCTGGATGGCCTGCCAGCCCAGAAGCTCCACTGTTCTGTCCTGGCCGAGGAGGCGGTGAAGGCCGCTGTCAAGGATTACTACGACCGGCACGGCGTCGCCTACGACCCAGAGCAGTTTTGCGGTGGAGACTGCGAATGCTGCCACGCACATGGAGTAGAATAGATAGAAAAGCCGCCCCGCCTGAGGACTTACTCGGGCGGGGCGGCTTTGTATATGTTGATGAACGTTAGGCCGTCGGTTAAGCCGATTCCTTCGCTGTGGGTTCAAAAGTTCAACACAACATGGAACCTATGTTTGATAAATCAAGTGGAAAATGAAGTAAAAACCGCACTCTCTGCGGTCTTGATTTGTAAGAAATAGGAAAAAGAGAGCGCCTCGACAAAATTTTTCTTGACTTTTTCCGGAAACTCCATATAATAACACTCAAATATTTTACTTAAAATATTTTAACTAAAATAACTTAATGATTAAAAGGAGATTTCAATTATGGAGATCAATTTTGAGAATGTGCGCGACGTCATTGTGGACACCCTGAGCTGCGAGGCCGACCAGGTCACCCTGGAGACCAACCTGTATGAGGATCTGGAGGCCGACTCCCTGGAGGCCGTGGAGCTGTCCATGGCGCTGGAGGAGACCTTTGGCGTGGGCATCGCCGACGAGGATATGGTCAACATCAAGACCGTCAACGACATCGTGGAGTACATCAAGGTCAAGAAGGGCTGATCATTCGAGCGCAAGGAGGCTGTCCATGGAATTACAGGAACTTTACGGCCTGATGGAGCGGTTTGAGCGCTCCGGGCTTACCGAGCTGGAGTGGAAGAAGGGGGAAGAGCAAATCGCTCTGCGTCGCACCCCGGCTCCCGTGGTCCAGGGGACGGCCGCCTCTGTGGCGGCGGTCATCCCCGCCGCACCTGCCGCTGCTCCCGCCCCTGCGACCAAGGCGGAGGAGGGCGAGCAGGTGAAGGCACCCCTGGTGGGGACCTTCTACGCCGCCCCCGCCCCCGGCGAGGGCCCCTTCGTCACCCCCGGCAAGCAGGTGAAGAAAGGGGAGACCCTGTGCCTCATCGAGGCCATGAAAATGATGAGCGAGATCCCCGCCCCCGCCGACTGTGTGGTGGAGGAGATTCTGGCCAAGGACGGAGAGGCCGTGAGCTACGGCGAGACTCTGTTCCGCATCCGGAAGGTGTAAGGCCATGCTGAAGCGTGTACTCATCGCCAATCGGGGGGAGATCGCTCTCCGGATCATCCGGGCCTGCCGGGAGCTGGACATCGAGACGGTGGCTGTCTACTCCACCGCCGACGAGAGCGCCCTCCACGCCCAGTTGGCCACCCACGCCCTGTGCATCGGCCCCGCCCGGGCGGCGAACAGCTATCTGAACCAGGACGCCATCCTGTCGGCGGCCAAGGCCGCCCACTGCGATGCCATCCACCCGGGCTACGGCTTCCTGTCGGAGAATCCGGACTTCGCCGACCGCTGTGTGGAGGCGGGCCTCAAGTACATCGGCCCCTCCGGCGACGTGATCCGCCGCATGGGCAGCAAGGCCGCCGCCCGCACTCTGGCCCAGAGCGCCGGGGTGCCCGTGGTCCCAGGCTCCGACGGCCGCCTCAACGGTGTGGAGCAGGCCAAGGAGTTGGCCGAGCAGGTCGGCTACCCCGTCCTGCTGAAGGCCTCCGCCGGCGGCGGAGGCCGCGGCATGCGCCAGGTGGACCGGGCTGAGGACCTGGAGGGGGCCTATCAGGCCGCCCAGGCTGAGGCCATCGCCTGCTTCGGCGACGGGGAGATGTACCTGGAGAAGCTGGTCCTCAATCCCCGTCACATCGAGTTCCAGATCATGGCGGACAGCCAGGGCCATGTGGTCCACCTGGGGGAGCGGGACTGCTCCATCCAGCGCCGCCGCCAGAAATTGGTGGAGGAGTCCCCCTCCAAGGCCCTGACTCCCGCGCTGCGGGAGGCCATGGGCAAAGCCGCCGTAGCCGCCGCCCAGGCGGCGGGCTATGTTGGGGCGGGCACCATCGAGTTCGTCCTGGCCCCCAACGGGGAGTTCTATTTCATCGAGATGAACACCCGCATCCAGGTGGAGCACCCCGTCACCGAGCTGGTCACCGGGGTGGACCTGGTGAAGGAGCAGCTGCGGGTGGCCGCCGGTCTGCCCCTGTCCTTCACTCAGGAGGATATCCAGGTGTCCGGCCACGCCATGGAGTGCCGCATCAACGCCGAGGACCCGGAGAATGGCTTCCGGCCCTGTCCGGGTACCACCGAGTTCCTCCACCTGCCCGGCGGCCCCGGGGTCCGGGTGGACACCGCCCTCTATCCGGGCTATGAGGTGCCACCCTTCTACGACTCCATGGTGGCCAAGGTGCTGGTCCATGCCCCCACCCGCTTGGAGGCCATCCGCCGGATGCGCCGGGCGCTGGAGGAGCTGGTCATTGAGGGCTACCCCACCAACACCAGCCTGGCCCACCTCATCCTGCATGATCCTGAGTTCGTACGGGGCCAGTATGACACCGGCTTTTTGGATCAAAACCTGGAAAAATTGCTGGAGCTGTCACGGGCCTGCGACCAGCTGACCCAAACGCGAGGGGAATAAGTCCCCTAAGGAGGACCCATGAACCGTTTTTTTGCCCAGCGCCGGGATCGGCTGCTGACTTATCAGGCTATGCGGGACAAGAAGATCGCCCGCCGGACCGCCTGCCCCGCCTGCGGGGCGGAGAGCGAGTCCCAAGACTGGCACAACAAGGGCCAGGTCTGTCCCCGGTGCGGCTACCACGCCCCCATCGGGGCCTACTACCGTCTGGAAATGATCCTGGACCAGGGCACCTTTCAGGAGTTGGAGGAAAAGCTCTCTCCCGCTGACCCCCTGGACTTCCCCGGCTACGCAGAGAAGGTGAGGAGATTAGAGGAGGAGACCGGTCTCCGGGACGCCGCCGTGGCCGCGCTGGGCAAGGTCCAGGGCCGCAAGGCGGTGTTTGCCGTGTTGGACAGCCGCTTCTTCATGGGCAGCATGGGAACGGCGGTGGGCGAGAAGATCGCCCGCTGCGCCGAGTACGCCACGAAGCACAAGCTGCCCCTCATTATTTTTTCCGCCAGCGGCGGCGCCCGGATGCAGGAGGGCATTTTCTCCCTGATGCAGATGGCCAAGACTGCCGCCGCCATCCAGCGGTTTCAGGACAAGGGCGGGCTGTACATCTCCTGCCTGACCCACCCCACCACCGGCGGCGTCACCGCCAGCTTCGCCTCCCTGGGCGACATCATGCTGGCCGAGCCCGGGGCCCTGATCGGCTTTGCCGGTCCCCGAGTCATCGAACAGACCATCGGCGAGAAGCTCCCCGAGGGCTTCCAGCGGTCGGAGTACCTGCTGGACCACGGCTTTCTGGACCAGATCGTGCCCCGGACTCAGTGGCGGCAGGTGCTGGGCCGGCTGCTGGCCTTACACGACAAGGGGGGATGGGCATGAGCAAGTATACCCCAGAGGAGAAGGTGAAGATCGCCCGCCATCCGGGACGGCCCGGGACGGCGGACTTCATCGACGCTCTGTTTACCGAATTTTTTGAGCAGGGGGGAGACCGGCAGTGCCGGGAGGATGGCAGCATTCTGGGCGGCATCGCCCGGTTCCACGGCCGCCCCGTCACCGTCATCGGCCACCGGAAGGGCAAGAATCTGGAGGAGAACCTCCACTGCAGCTTCGGTATGCCGGGGCCCGAGGGCTACCGGAAGGCCCAGCGGCTGATGCGCCAGGCTGAGAAGTTTGGACGACCGATCATTACCTTTATAGATACACCGGGAGCCTACCCCGGCAAAGAGGCCGAGGAGCGGGGCCAAGGCGAGGCCATCGCCCAGTCCCTGGCACTGATGAGCTCCCTCACCGTCCCTGTCATCGCCATCGTCACCGGCGAGGGCGGCTCCGGCGGTGCCCTGGCCCTGGCCGTGGCCAATCGGGTGCTCATGCTGGAGCACGCCGTCTACTCCGTACTGTCCCCCGAGGGCTTCGCCTCCATCCTGTGGAAGGACGCCTCCCGCAGCGGCGAGGCCTGCTCGGTGATGAAGCTCACCGCCCAGGACCTGCGCCGGGGCGGCATCGTCCAGGGTGTACTGAAAGAACCCGAGGGGGGCGCCCACACCGACTGGGCGGCCACCTTCCGCACCGTGGACGCGGCGCTCCGGAAGGAACTGGCCAGTCTGGATAAGCTGAAAGGGCCCGCACTGGCCCAGCAGCGTTACGAAATGTTCCGGGCGATGGGGCAGAACCTGGCCCCCGCCGGGAAGGAGGACCCATGAGCGCACCCAAGATTTTAGCCACCGGTCGGTGTTTGCCCGCCCGTGAGGTGACCAACGAAGAACTGAGCCGCACCGTGGACACCAGCGACGAGTGGGTGTTCAGCCGTACCGGCATCCACGCCCGCCGCTTCTGTCAGGAGGAGACCGGGCTGGACCTGGCCTCCGGCGCAGCCCGGCAGGCCCTGGAGCGGGCCGGATTGAAGCCCGAGGACATCGGCGTCTGCCTGGTGGCTACGTTCAGTCCCGATTACGCCAGCCCCTCCATGGCCTGCCTGCTTCAAAAGCAGCTGGGCCTGCCCGAGGACACCATCTGCTTTGACCTGAACGCCGCCTGCGCCGGGTTTCTGTACGGCATGAAGACGGCCCACGCCCTGCTGGCTGATTCACCCCGGCCCTACGCCCTGGTGGTGGGCAGCGAGGTCATCAGCAAGGTATTGGACATGAGCGACCGGAACACCTGCGTCCTCTTCGGCGACGGAGCAGGCGCGGCGGTGTTCCAGCGGGACGAGAGCGCCTCTTGGCACACTGTGTTCGGCTCCCGGGGCGACGCCGAGAGCATCTGGGTCCAGGGCCCCGGCCCTGAGACGGCCGCCGTCCACATGGACGGCAAGAACGTCTTCCGCTTCGCCGTGGAGGTGGTGGAGAAGTCCATCCGTCAGCTGCTGGAGGCCGAGGGCTGCGAGATCAACGACCTGGACCTGGTGGTCTGCCACCAGGCCAACGCCCGGATCATCGACCACGTGGCCAAAAAGCTGAAGGCCCGGGAGGGGCTGTTCTATAAGAATATGGCCCGCTACGGCAACACCTCGGCGGCCAGCATCCCCATGGCTCTGGACGAGCTGCGGGAGAACGGCGTCCTCAAGTCCGGTATGCGGGTGCTCACCGTGGGCTTCGGCGGCGGCCTCACCTGGGCCGGAGCTTTACTCAGATGGTAAGTTGTGGATTCCTTTCTTGAAAGAAAGAAATCGAAAGAACTTTCGCGGCTCCTCTTGAGCTGTTTGGCCGATTTTAACCACAAGAAAAGCGTAGCTTTTCGCCGAGTTTCTTTTTGATACTTTTTCTTTTTAAGAAAAAGTATCCACAACTAACATACATATTCCCATTCGCCATAAAAAGCGCAAGGAGAAAACATATGAAATTAAATGAACTGCTGGGGACGGAATTCCCCATCATCCAGGGCGGCATGGCCAACATCGCCACCGGCGAGTTTGCCGCCGCCGTGTCCAACGCCGGGGCGCTGGGCCTGATCGGGGCCGGCGGCATGGACGCCGAGACGTTACGCGCGCACATCCGCCGCTGCAAGGAGCTGACGAGTAAACCCTTCGGCGTCAACATCATGCTCATGAACCCCGCCGCCCCCGAGATGGCCAAGGTGGTGGTGGAGGAGGGCATCCAGGTGGTCACCACCGGCGCGGGGGTCCCCAGTCCGTTCATCCCAGCCTGGAAGGAAGCTGGAATTAAAGTGTTCCCTGTGGTGGCGGCCACCACACTGGTCCGCCGCCTGGCTCCCATGGGGGTGGACGGCTTCATCGTGGAGGGCACCGAGAGCGGCGGTCACGTAGGTGAGCTGACCACCATGGCCCTGGTGCCCCAGGTCAAGGCCATGACCGACCTGCCTGTTATCGCCGCCGGCGGCATCGCCAGCGGCAGACAGCTGGCCGCCGCCTTCGCCTTGGGTGCCTGCGGCGCTCAGGTCGGCACCTGCTTGCTGGTCAGCGAGGAGTGCCCCATCCATGAGAACTACAAGCAGGCCCTCCTCAAGGCCAAGGACAGCGATACCGTGGTCACCGGCCGTACTGTGGGCGCCCCCGTCCGCATCCTGAAAAACCAGATGTCCCGGGAATACTTGGCGAAGGAGAAAGCCGGGGCCGACAAGATGGAGCTGGAGAAGTACACCCTGGGCTCTCTGCGCCGGGCCGTCTTCGAGGGCGACGTCAAAACCGGCTCCCTTATGGCCGGTCAGGTGGCGGGGATGCTCCAGGAGATCCGCCCCCTGCGGACCATTTTGGAGGAGCTGTATTCCGATTATCAGGCCACGGTACGCAACCTGGCTTCCGAGGTGTAACCATGAAACTTGCTTTTGTATATGCCGGTCAGGGCAGCCAGAAGGTGGGCATGGGCCGGGACTTTTACGACCAGTACCCCGAGTTTCGGGCGGTGATGGACAGCGCCCCTGTGGACTTTGACCTGAAGAAGCTGTGCTTCGAAGGGCCCGAGGAGCAGCTGTCCCAGACCCGCCACACCCAGCCCTGCATGGTGGCCTTCGCCATCGGCGTCACCGATTTACTTTATAAGGAGGGCATCCGCCCCCAGGCGGCGGCGGGTCTGTCCCTGGGTGAGTACTCCGCCCTGTACGCCGCCGGGGTCTTTGACCGGGACACCGCGCTGAAGACCGTGGCACTCCGAGGCAAGGCCATGACCGAGGCCGCCCAAGGGCTGGACTGCGGCATGACCGCCGTGCTGGCACTGGACCGGGAGAAGCTCCAGGAGGCCTGCGACCGGGCCTCTGAACTGGGCGTGGTTCAGATCTGCAACTACAACTGCCCCGGCCAGCTGGTCATCGGCGGCGAGAAGGGGGCCGTGGACAAGGCCGGAGAGATCGCGAAGGAGCTGGGCGCCAAGCGCTGCATGCCTCTGAAGGTCAGCGGTCCCTTCCACACCAGGCTGATGAAGCCAGCCGGGGACGTGCTGGCGGAGCACTTTAAGACGATCCCCTTCGGGGAGATGGCCCTGCCCGTCTACTTCAACTGCAAGGGCGGCCCCATGGACGGGGGCGATTCCATTCCCACTCTGTTGGAAAAGCAGGTCCAGTCCTCCGTCTACTGGGAGGACACCGTCCGCCGGATGGAGCAGGACGGCATCGACACCATCGTGGAGATCGGTCCGGGCAAGACCCTGAGTTCTTTTGTGAAAAAGACCGTCTCCTCCATCCAAACCTACAACATCGACACCGCCGCCGACTTTGAGAAGGTCGTCGCGGCTCTGAAAGGAGAAGCCCAATGACCATGAAGGAGAATGTGGCCCTGGTCACCGGCGGCAGCCGGGGTATCGGCCGGGCCATCTGCCTGGAGCTGGCCAGCCGCGGGGCCAACGTGGCCGTCAACTACGCGGGCAATGAGCAGGCCGCTCAGGAGACTGTGGAGGCCTGCCGAGCCCTGGGCGTGGAGGCCGAGGCATTCCGGGCCGACGTGGCCGACCCCGCCGCCTGCGACGAGCTGGTCAAGGCGGTGAAGGACCGCTTTGGCAAGGTGGATATTCTGGTCAACAACGCCGGGATCACCCGGGACGGTCTGCTGATGACCGCCAAGGCCGAGGACTTTGATAAGGTGCTGGATACCAACCTGAAGGGGGCCTACTTCTGCATGAAGGCCGTCGCCAAGCTGATGATGCGCCAGCGGTATGGCCGCATCGTCAACCTGAGCAGCGTGGTGGGCCTCCGGGGCAACGCCGGCCAGACCGGCTACGCCGCCAGCAAGGCGGGGATTCTGGGCCTGACCAAGGCCGCCGCCAAGGAGCTGGCCACCCGGAACATCACCGTCAACGCGGTGGCCCCCGGCTTTATCGACACCGATATGACCGCCGTTCTGCCCGAAAACGCCAAAAACGCCATGCTGACCACCATCCCCATGGGAAAGCCCGGCGCTCCCGAGGACGTGGCCCGTGCCGTGGCCTTCTTTGCGGAGCAGAACTCCGCCTACATCACCGGCCAGGTCCTGTGTGTGGACGGCGGAATGGCCGTTTAACGAGGTGAAAGATATGGATAAAAGACGAGTAGTCATCACCGGCATGGGGGCCGTCACCCCCATCGGCAACACCCTGGCCGACAGCTGGGAGGCTGTCAAGGCCGGCAAGTGCGGTATCGGCCCCATCACCCGGTACGACGCCAGCACCATGCGGGTCAAGCTGGCCGGCGAGGTCAAGGACCTGGACGTGGACGGGCTGCTGGGCAAGCGGGAGTGCAAAAAGATGGACCGGTTCACCCAGCTGGCCCTCATCGCCGCCGACCAGGCCATGGCCGACAGCGGCCTCAGCAGGGACGCGGAGGACTTGAGCCGTTGCGGCGTCATCCTCTCCAGCGGCATCGGCGGCTTTGAGACGGTAGGCTCCGCCTACGAGCGGGGGCTGGCCCGAGGCTTCGACTCTGTGTCTCCCTTTATGATTCCCATGATCATCTCCAACATGGCCGCCGGTCACATGGCCATCCGCTACGGGTTCCAGGGCATGTGCTCCTGCGTGGTCACCGCCTGCGCCGGCGGCACCAACGCCGTGGGCGACGCTTTCCGGCACATCCGGGACGGCTACGGCGACGTGATGCTGTGCGGCGGCGCCGAGGCCGCCATCACCCCTCTGGCCATGGGCGGCTTTACCGCCATGAAGGCCCTGTCTGAGAGTCAGGCCCCCCAGCGGGCCTCCATCCCCTTTGATGCGGACCGGTCCGGCTTCGTCATGGGCGAGGGGGCGGGGGTCCTCCTGCTGGAGGAGTACGACCACGCCCTGGCCCGGGGGGCCAAAATCTACGCCGAGGTGGTGGGCTACGGCGCCACCTGCGACGCCCACCACGTCACCGCCCCCGCTCCCGGAGGCGCGGGGGGAGCCGCCTGCATGGCCCAGGCCCTGAACGACGCCGGGCTGGCCCCCGAGGACGTGGACTACATCAACGCCCACGGCACCTCCACCCACATGAACGACGCCTGCGAGACGGCGGCCATTCACACTACCTTCGGTACCCATGCAAGTAAATTGATGGTCAGCTCCACCAAGTCCATGACCGGCCACCTGCTGGGGGCCGCCGGCGCGGTGGAGGCCATCTTCACCGCCCTGGCCCTGAAGGAGGGCTTCGTTCCCGCCACCATTGGCTACCAGACTCCCGACCCCGAATGCGACCTGGATATCGTGCCCAATGAGGGCCGGAATGTGGAAATCAAGGTGGCTCTGTCCAACTCCCTGGGCTTCGGCGGCCACAACGCCGCCGTTGTCCTGAAAAAGTGGGAGGTGTGAGGCCGTGGAACTGAATATCGACCAGATCGAGGCCCTGCTGCCCCACCGCTACCCCTTCCTGCTGGTGGATAAGGTAGTGGACTGCGTCCCCGGCGAGAGCGCCAAGGCCATTAAGTGCGTCACCGCCAACGAGCCCTTTTTCCAGGGCCACTTCCCCGGCTTCAAGGTCATGCCCGGCGTCCTCATTATCGAGGCCCTGGCTCAAGTAGGGGCGGTGGCCATCCTGACCGAGGAGGAGAACCGCGGCAAGCTGGCTCTCTTCGGCGGTATCAAAAACGCTCGCTTCAAGCAGCAGGTCCGGCCCGGCGACGTGCTGGAGCTGGAGTGCAAGCTGACCGCCCGCCGGGGCCCCGTGGGCTTCGGGGAGGCCACCGCCAAGGTCAACGGCAAAACCGCCTGCAAGGCGGAGTTGACCTTCGCCCTGACCGACCGCCCCGTATCCTCTTGCTGAGTTTCAAAAGTTTTGGTATACTAAGTAGAGCAAAGAGAGAGACAGGGAGGAACCAACATGCTGGAGGAGAGCTTTGCCGAGGTGTATACCAAATTTAAGCTGCACTTTTATCAGGAGGTATTTTCCCGCTTTCAGGACCGGGAGGCCAGCCTGACGGCGGTGGAGACCTTCTGTATGGAGATCATTCTGGCGCTGAAGGAGCCCACTATCAACGAGTTTGCCTCCTTTGTGCACATTTCATCCCCCAACGCGGCCTATAAGGTGAACAGCCTGATCCAGAAGGGGTATGTGGAAAAGGTACGCTCATCCCAGGACCGCCGGGAGTATCACCTGCGGCCCACTGAGAAATATATGCACTACTACAATATCAGCAGCGGCTATATGCGGGAGGTCATGGATCGGGTCAAGACCCGATTTACCCCCGAGGAGTCCGAACAGCTGGACCGGATGCTCCAGGTGGTGGGCCAGGAGCTCATGCCGGAGGTAAGGACAAAAGAAACAAATTAATCATACACACGGCTCAAAATGAAAAAGCTCTGTCCCAAATGGCGTGGGGACAGAGCTTTTCGATTATCCCAGGGAAAAATGCAAGCCCAGGCACGGCTGAGGTGTGCGCCTCGCATATGCACAGAAGCCAACCAATCCGTATTTTTAAGAGAGAACTGGTGGTTTTGGTTGACCGTAAGGGGAAAATTTAGTACAATATTATGTTGTGTGAGACGGAGCGGACCCCGCTCGGTCGAGAAGTAAAGGAGGTTTTCTGAATGGAAAAGCGAGAGAGTTTTTCCTCCCGTCTGGGATTTCTACTGATCTCGGCAGGCTGTGCCATCGGCCTTGGTAACGTGTGGCGGTTTCCCTATATCACGGGAAAATACGGCGGAGCAGCCTTTGTGCTGGTCTATCTGCTGTTTTTGATTATCATGGGCCTGCCGGTCATGGTCATGGAGCTGGCCGTGGGCCGTGCCAGCCAGCGCAGCATTGCCAAGTCCTTTGAGGTGCTGGAGCCCAAGGGCACCAAGTGGCACTGGTACAGCTGGTTCGGCATTGCAGGCAATTACCTGCTGATGATGTTCTACACGGTCATTGCAGGCTGGCTGCTGCTGTACTGCTGCAAGATGGCCATGGGCGACTTTGTGGGCCTGAACTCCGCCGGCGTGGCAAATGAGTTCGGCGCGCTCATGGGCCAGCCCGGCCTGATGACCGTGTTTATGGCCATTGTGGTGCTCATCGGCATGGTGGTTTGCTTCCAGGGGCTGCAGAACGGCGTGGAGCGCATCACCAAAGTGATGATGCTCTGCCTGCTTGGCATCATGGTGGTGTTGGCGGTCCGCTCTCTGACGCTGGAGGGAGGGGCCGAGGGACTGAAGTTCTATCTCCAGCCCAACTTCCACAACCTGATGTACGACGCCGAGGGCAAGTGGATTCTGGGTGAGAGCATCTTCGCCGCCATGGGTCAGGCCTTCTTCACCCTGTCCCTGGGCATCGGCGCCATCGCCATCTTCGGCAGCTACATCGGCAAGGACCACTCTCTGGCCGGTGAGGCCCTGCGCATCGGCGTGCTGGATACCAGCGTGGCCTTTGTGGCTGGCCTGATTATTTTCCCCGCCTGTTCCGCTTTCGGCGTGTCCCCTGGAGAGGGCCCTGCGCTCATCTTCATTACCCTGCCCAACATCTTCAATGAGATGCCCTTTGGACGGGTATGGGGCGCTCTGTTCTTCGTCTTCCTGTCCTTTGCCGCCCTGTCCACCGTCATTGCTGTCTTCGAGAACATTATCTCCTTCGCCATGGACATGTGGGGATGGACCCGGCAGAAGGCGGTGGCGGTCAACTTGGTCGCCATTTTCCTGCTGTCTCTGCCCTGCGTGCTGGGCTTCAACCTGTGGTCCGGCTTCCAGCCTCTGGGCCCCGGCAGCAATGTCTCCGACCTGGAGGACTTCATTATCTCCAACAACCTGCTGCCCTTGGGTTCTCTGCTGTACCTGCTGTTCTGCGTGAACAAGCACGGCTGGGGCTGGAAGAATTTCCTGGAAGAGGCCAACACCGGTTCCGGACTGAAATTCCCAGGCGGCGTGCGCTTCTATGTGACCTATGTTTTGCCTCTGATCGTGCTGTTCATCTTTGCCATGGGCTACTGGAACAAGTTCGTCGGCTGAATATAAAAATCTGCGGACGGGTTATCAAATCCACCCGTGCAAAAGGCAGCCGCACCCAGGAAAGTATCTGGTTTCCAGCTCATATGCGACCCCGAAAGCCGCCCGTGCTGAGGCATGGGCGGCTTTTTGCATGGATTTCATTGCTTGTGATCCGCCCGTTTTCCGGGGACGAAAGACATTGCAAAGTGCTCTTTTTTGGACCCTGCATTTGACATTTTTGTGGAAATCAGCTATAATATCAGTGCGGGACAATGGGGTCCTGTGAAAAAAGTCCAAGGAGGGACTATAATATGGAAGAATTGCTGGAGCAGTTATTGGAGGAGTGCCGGCCCTACACGCAGCAGGGTGCGGTGGCTACTTATATTCCTGAGCTCGCCAAGGGTGACCGCAATGATCTGGGCATCTATATTATGCGCAGCGACGGCAGACACTACCAGACGGGCGACTATAAAAAGCGCTTTACCATTCAGAGCGTGGTAAAGCCTATTTTGCTGCTGTTGGCACTGATGGACAACGGGGAGGAGTACGTCCGTTCCCGGGTCGGTGTGGAGGCTACCGGCAAGCCCTTTGATGCCATCAACGTCACTGATCAGACCCTGCTCAGCGAGCACTTAAACCCAATGGTGAATATGGGCGCCATCTGCATGTGCAGCCTGATCAAGGGCGCCGATTATAACGAGCGGTTCGAGCGTCTGCTGGACCTGACCCGCAAGCTGGCCAACGATCCGGACATCCAGCTGGACGAGAAGGTCTATCTCTCCGAGAAGCGGACGGGCAACAAGAACCGGGCGTTGGCCTTCCTGCTGAAGAGCTACGGCCTGATGGACGATGACGTGGAAGAAGTGCTGGACTGCTACTTCAAGGCCTGCTCCATCTCGGTCAACAGCAAGGACCTGGCCAATATTGGCTTTGTACTGGCCAACCGTGGCCGCCTGCCTCAGAGCGACGAGCGGGTGTTCTCCAGCAAGTACGCCCACTATGTCAACGCGATCCTTATGACCTGCGGCATGTACGACGGTTCCGGCGACTTCGCCGTTAAGGTGGGCGTCCCCGCCAAGAGCGGCGTGGGCGGCGGCATTATGGCTGTGGTTCCCACCCGCATGGGCATCGGCATTTTCTCGCCCGGCCTGGATGAAAAGGGTAACAGCCTGGCCGGTATTCAGGTCCTCGAGCGGCTGTCCAAGCAGATGTACCTGAGCATTTTCTAAGCTTACGGAGGAACTTTTCGTTGATCGACGCGATATTTGACCGGCGCAGCATCCGGAAATACACCGACCGGGCAGTGCCCCGGGAATGGGTGGAAACGGTGCTTCAGGCCGGGATGGCCGCACCGTCCTCCAAGAACCGGCAGCCCTGGAAATTCATCGTCACTGCCGGAAAGGGCAGGGAGGAGCTGCTGGCCGCGTTTCAGAAGGGGCTGGAGCGGGAGAAGCGGGGCGAGGCCCTGCTGCCAGGCTGCACCCAGTTTGTCAGCGGCGCTGAGTATACCCTTAGGATCATGGCGCAGGCTCCGGTGGTGATCCTGGTGGTCAATCCACTGGGCCTGGGGCTGGAGCGGCCCGTCACCCCGGAGGACCGGATCTACGAGATCTGCAACGCCCAGTCTGTGGGAGCGGCTCTGGAGAATATGTCTCTGGCGGCCACCGACCTGGGCCTTGGGAGCCTGTGGATTTGCGACACCTATTTCGCCTACCAGGAGCTGACTGCTTTCGCGGGAGGCGAGGGGGACGTCATCGCCGCCTTTGCCTTGGGCTTTGCCGATGAGCAGCCCGGTCCACGTCCACGGAAGTCCTTTGACGACGTGGTGGAGTGGAGGGAGTGATTTCGTCCCAGACAAGTACTTTAAAATAAAACGCCAGCCCTCCAATTTTGGGGGTGCATCTGTCAAGCAAAAGTAGACACAAATAAAAACGCATAGCATCAAAACCCCAATTCGGACTTGTACTGAATTGGGGTTTTGTAGTCCAAGGCAGCAGCAAAACGACTGAAATTGAAGTAG
>Ga0129309_1000710_pt1 | contig 23003 bp, 22 predicted proteins | sample L1105metagenome_FD_94439 | JGI IMG/M metagenome (GOLD analysis project Ga0129309, IMG submission 94439) | Ring-tailed lemur group fecal microbial communities from Wisconsin, USA - L1105 metagenome | ecosystem: Host-associated > Mammals > Digestive system > Large intestine > Fecal | place: USA...
GGATGAGGATGCCCGTCTGGCCCGTGAGGTCCTGCGTGGCTACGCCTCTCTCCGTGGTGAGACCGACGTGATCCGTTGCAAGCTTTACTCTTTGCTCCTTCCTGCCTATAAGCTTTTGGGCGAGTCGGATGAGTTCGATCGTTTGCATGCCACGGTGCGCAGTATGCTCCCGGTGATAAAAGCGGGGCAATCCCGTGCCTTGTTGCTGGTCACGCTGTACGGCTGTACGGACAGCAGCCTCTATCAGCGCATGGCGCACGAGCTGGTTGCCCCTTGGATGGAGGAGGCCTCGCCCAAGAGGAGCAAGACCGTGTTGATACGTCGTTTACGTGATTACGACCGTTGGTTCGGGCACGGGAACGGCGATGAATAAAAGATATGAGAGAAGAGAGAGAGACATGCGGCGTCCCTTCGGGCATCCGGCTGATGAACCTGTTGCGTGAGCGTTTGACAGAGATCATGGATCGTGAGCGTGCGAACCGAAACTCAATACATCTGTATTGCACGGGTCCCTACTGGGTAGCGTTCGAGCGTTCGGCCTACCAGCTGCATCGTGCGTTCCCGGATAGCGAGACCACGCCGCTGCGCCTGTTCGCCTACCCGTTCCCGATTGTGATGGTCTCCGTTACGGATCGTTCGCTGCGCTCGTACGCCCGTAAACATATATTGAGGAAAGATGAGGCGGAGTACGTGACGCTGACTGTCCCCGGGCTTCCTCTGGCGGCTTACCATGTATGGCACGCCGGCGAGGTGGAAGGCTTGCCCCTGCTGACTTAACTGAAATGGTGAAGTAAGTTTACTTACCTGGGTGATGAAATTAACTAGCGAAGAATAAGACGTAGAGTAATGATTTTCGAATTAAAAAATATAGCTTGGTGTTCTGCCTTGATAATTCCAGAGCATAACCCGGATCATATCCGTCAGGACGCATGTGGGGCTTGGATCGTTTATGAGGATTATAATAACCGGGATAGCATGTTCGGTTGGGAGATCGACCATATTTATCCGGTCTCGCGGCTGAGATGCCTGGGCGTTCCGGAAGTTTTATGGGATAATCCTCTGAACATACGTGCTTTGCACTGGCGTAATAATTTAAGCAAAGGAAATGAATACCCTATATATACCTCGGTCGTGACGGATGAGGGTGCGACTAACGTGAGCTGTGAGTTCACCTATCTAGTGAATGAGGCGTTGCAAGACGAGCTTCGTTCGTTGTTCAAGGTCGACAAATAATTTAATCCATTTATATGAATATCGCGATTGTGGGTACAGGCTATGTGGGGCTTGTATCGGGAGCTTGTTTCTCCGAGATGGGGATAAATGTCACTTGCGTAGACATTGACGAGAGTAAGATAAAGCGCTTGTTGAACGGTGAGATGCCGATCTACGAGCCGGGTCTGGATAATTTGGTGGGGCGTAACGTGAAAGCCGGTCGTCTCCGTTTCACGACGGAGTTGACCTCCTGTCTGGATGATGTGGAAATCGTTTTCAGTGCGGTAGGCACCCCTCCGGATGAGGATGGTAGTGCGGACTTGAAATATGTGCTGGAAGTGGCCCGCACGGTAGGCCGTAACATCAAGAAGCACGTAGTTTTGGTGACCAAAAGTACGGTCCCGGTTGGTACGGCGATAAAGGTACGTGCCGCCGTGCAGGAGGAGTTGGATAAAAGAGGCATAAACATTGAGTTCGATGTAGCCTCGAATCCGGAATTTTTGAAGGAAGGAGCCGCTATCAAGGATTTCATGGCTCCTGATCGTGTGGTTGTCGGAGTGGAAAGCGACCGTGCCCGTAAGTTGATGGAGAGATTATATCGTCCGTTCACCTTGAACGGCTATCCGATCTTGATGATGGATGTCCCTTCCGCCGAGATGACGAAATACGCCGCCAACGCCATGCTGGCTACCCGTATCAGTTTCATGAACGATATCGCCAACCTTTGCGAGCGTGTGGGAGCCAACGTGGATAATGTCCGTAAGGGCATGGGAGCGGATTCCCGTATTGGCAACCGCTTCTTGTACGCCGGTTGCGGTTATGGAGGCTCTTGTTTCCCGAAAGACGTGAAGGCGTTGTTGCATACGGGAGTAGAGAACGGTTATCACATGCGTGTGATCGAGGCTGTCGAGGCGGTGAACGAGGAACAGAAGAATATCGTTTTTGATAAGTTGAGCCGTGCGTTCCATGGAGACTTACAAGGTAAAACGATCGCTATGTGGGGCTTGTCTTTCAAGCCCGAGACAGATGATATGCGCGAGGCCCCAGCTTTGGTCGTGATAGACAAGTTGCTGAAAGCCGGAGCGATTATCAATGTATTCGATCCGATCGCCATGGCTGAGACCAAGCGCCGTATCGGTGACGTGGTTACGTATTGCAAGGATATGTACGAGGCTGTGATCGACGCTGACGCTATCGCCTTGCTGACGGAATGGAAACAGTTCCGCATACCCAGCTGGGCGATCATCCATAAGGCGATGCGGAATCATATAGTCGTGGATGGCCGTAATATCTATGACGGTGAGGAATTGAAGGAATTAGGTTTCACGTACTCAAGGATCGGACAAAGATGAAAAAAATATTGGTTACAGGCGGGGCCGGTTTTATCGGCTCCCATCTATGTGATCGTTTGCTGAGGGAGGGAAATGACGTGATCTGTCTGGACAATTATTTCACGGGCAGTAAGGACAATATCCGTCATTTATTGGGCAACGACCATTTCGAGTTGGTTCGTCATGACGTGATCAATCCGTATCATGCGGAGGTGGACGAGATCTATAACTTGGCGTGTCCCGCCTCTCCCCCTCACTATCAATATAATCCCATCAAGACGATCAAGACTTCCGTGATGGGAGCGATCAATATGTTGGGCTTGGCGAAACGTACGAGAGCGAAGATCTTGCAAGCCTCCACGAGTGAGGTCTATGGCGATCCGGCTATTCATCCACAGGTGGAAAGCTATTGGGGCAATGTGAACCCGATCGGTATCCGTAGCTGTTATGACGAGGGTAAGCGTTGTGCCGAGACCTTGTTCATGGACTACCATCGTCAGAACGGTGTCCGTATCAAGATCATCCGCATTTTTAATACCTACGGCCCGCGAATGAACCCGAACGACGGTCGTGTGGTCTCCAACTTCATCGTACAGGCCTTGAAAGGCGAGGACATCACGATCTATGGTGACGGCACCCAAACCCGTAGTTTCCAATATGTGGACGATTTGATCGAGGTGATGATTCGCATGATGGCTACGGGAGACGATTTTATCGGCCCTGTGAACACAGGGAATCCGGGAGAGTTCACGATGTTGGAGCTGGCGCAAAAGATAATCGAGTTGACAAATTCTAAATCGAGGATCGTCTATCGTCCCTTGCCTGACGATGATCCGAGGCAACGTAAGCCGAATATCACGTTGGCAAAGGAAAAGCTGGATTGGGAACCGGGAATCCGGTTGGAAGAGGGATTGAAGAGGACGATCGCTTATTTTGAGGGGAAATGTTTGTGATAAAAGAATGAATTGTCTATATTTGCCAATAAAGTGAGCGTATAGAAATCCTTCTTTTGTAAAAACTGTGTTTAGATGGACAATAAAGTGACTTATTGGATTGAAATGTCAGATTATGACCTAGAGACAGCAAATGCGATGCTACTTACGGGTCGTTATCTCTATGTGGGGTTTATGTGTCATCAGACAATGGAGAAGATATTGAAGGCTTATTGGACTAATTGCTTGACCGAAATTCCGTTGAAGACGCATGCCTTATCTCGATTGGCAGAAAGGACAGGGCTAGATCAAGAGCTTTCGGAAGAGCAACTTGATTTTATAGATCAGCTTGAACCGTTGAATATAGAGGCTCGTTATCCTTCTTATAAAGAGAGACTGATGAAGAGTCTGACAAAGGAGTATTGTACGAGAATATTAGAACAGACCAAGGAGCTTCAGTTATGGATAAAGAACAAGCTATAAGTCTTGCCCGGAAATATAAGGAAATGGTAGCGGAAAGGTTACCGTTAAAAGCGTTGTATCTCTATGGTTCTTATAGTAAGGGTAATTATTCGGAAGATAGCGATATCGATATCGCTGTGGTGGTAGAGCGTATGGATGATAATTATTTTGCGGATACCCCTTTATTGTGGAAACTGCGCCGTAAGATAAGTACGCTTATCGAGCCGGTCTTGCTTACGGAGGATATGGATAATCCTCTTTATTGCGATATTACAAAAACGGGTATTCTTATTTAGCGCATAAATACTCGTTTTGCATCCCATTTTTGACATTCTATAAATAGAATACCTTTTTACCTAGGCGTAGTCTTTTTTACATTTATTTTACATGCGTGAATCATTGAGTCATCATGCCTTGAGAGGCGTGATGTGGAGTGCTGTTGAGCGTTTTTCCGTTCAGGGGATCCAGTTCGTGTTGAGCATAGTCATCGCCCGTTTGGTATTGCCTTCGGAATATGGCTTGATCGCCATGTTGGGTATCTTCTTGGCGATCGCCCAGACCTTCGTGGATAGCGGTTTCTCGAATGCCTTGATCCAGAAGAAGGACCGGACGGAGGTGGATTATTCGACGGTATTCTATTTCAATATCCTTATAGCCTTGGTCGTTTATGGGGTGCTGTTTATCTCCGCCCCTTATATCGCCTCGTTTTATCGGGAGCCGGAGCTAACGGCTGTGACGAGGTGGGTGGGTTTGAATCTTCTGTTAAATGGCCTCTCTATTGTTCAACGGGCCAAGTTGACAGTCCGTGTTGATTTCAAGACACAGGCGAAAGCTTCTTTGGTAGCGGTGATCGTGAGTGGGTTGGTGGCTGTCTGGTTGGCCTATCGGGGCTATGGGGTGTGGTCGTTGGTACTGCAGACCTTGTTAAGTAGCTTTTTGAATACGCTTTTGTTGTGGACATTCGCAAGATGGTTGCCTTTGTGGTGTTTTTCTTGGGACTCGTTCAGGTCTTTGTTCTCCTTTGGCTCTAAATTGTTGTTGTCCGGTCTGTTGCATACCATCTATATTAATTTGTACAGCTTGGTCATAGGCAGGAGATATTCGGCGATGGATGTTGGTTTTTACAATCGGGCCAATCAGTTCTCCGGATTTCCTTCCACGAATCTTGTGGGGATCATCACACGGGTTATCTATCCTGTACAGTGTGAGCTGCAGGATGACACCGAGCGATTGAATTGTTCATTCATGCGCTATTTGAGAGTGTCTTGCTATATCATCTTTCCGCTGATGACACTTTTGGCGGTATTGTCGGAACCGCTGATTCAATTTCTCTTGACAGACAAATGGCTTCCCTCGGCCGAATTGTTGTCTATATTATGTGTTGCGTATATGTGGTATCCGGTCATGGTGATCAACAACCAGATATTGAATGTGAAAGGTCGCTCGGACTATTTCCTTCGGGCGGAGATACTCAAGAAGGTCGTAGCTATCGCTATCTTATGCGCTACGCTACCTTTCGGGGTTCGTTGGCTGTGTTGGGGAATTGTCCTTTACAATTTCTTTGACATGGGAATTATCATTTATTACTCGAAGAGGGTGATAAGTACCGGATATGTGGAACAGATAAAAAACATATTTCCCCTTTTCTTGCTTTCATTGGGCATGGGAGTGAGTGTCTATATCGCCCAGGCGATGGTTGAGGGTAGCTTGTGGCGATTGATCATCGGGGGCTTGGTTGCCCTGCTTTCCTATCTGCTATTGGGATTCCTATTTAAGGTACGGGAGTCCCGGCAGCTATTTTCATTGATAAAAAAGTATATATAGAATATGTATAAGGTAACATTGTCCATGCCTATTTACAACGTGGCTCCCTATGTGGAGCGTGCGTTGCTATCGGCATTGAACCAGACATTTGAGAGTATAGAGTTTCTGTTGGTAGATGACAGGGGTACGGATAATAGCATGGAGATCGTTCGCCGTATCATCAAGGATCATCCCCGTGGAAAAGACGTTCGTATCATAGAACATCCGCATAATATAGGCACAGGTGCCACAAAAAACACAGCTATCGATAATGCACAAGGTGAGTATCTGTTTTTCATGGATAGTGATGATGAGATCACACCTAATTGCATACAGGTGCTGTATGATAAGATGATGGAGGAGAAGGTGGATTTTGTTGCGGCATCTTATCGCTTAGTTGATTCTGAGGGTTCTGTTAAGTCTTTGTATACATATAAGCCTTTAACTATTATGGGAAATTTGAATATTATTAAATACCAATACGATATCTCGTATCCTTCCAATAAAATATCTATTACAACTTGGAATAAATTGTATGATGTTACTTTCTTAAAGAAGAATGATATTCGTTGTATCGAAAACCATGTGAATGAAGATGTTTTGTTTTCAAATCAAATATATTTGAAAGCTTGTAGCTGTTCCTTATTAGATAATATTACGCTAAACTATTTAATTCGGTGTGATTCAAGTTGTGGCTTAAAAAATAAACAATATAATAGGAGATATTTGTTGCAAGACCTTGATATAATTCAATATTATAAGAAAATTTTGATAAATTGGGAGTTCGGATCTTTGGAAGCCAAGCAATTATTTGAAAAGTATTATGTTAAACAATTATCATATATCTCATTATCTATTATTAAAAAATGCGAAAAATCAAGAGATAAATACGATATTTTGGATCATATATTTGATGTTAATCCGTTGAGTAATGTGTCTATTTCTTTAATGAATATGGAAATGATTAAATTTTACATTTATCTTCAATTCTGTTTTTTTGTAAGAAATATATGTTGTTATATTAAAAAGTGTAAATAAATATATTTTATTGCAGTAAAGCTAATGGAGAGTATGTTTGATTCTTATTTTGTATTAATATACTATTTTTTATTGTTGTTTATTTCAAAATTGCTTACTAGAGAATCTTTGTCTTCATTTGTAATCTGTATTTACATTATATGGTGGGGAACTTTGATTTATTGTTCAACATTCAACTTCTATTTTTTACTTCCTATCTCTAATAAGTCGTATTTTATATTGTTGTTGTCAACAACTAGTTTTGTAATTGGATTTCTATTGGCCAAAACAAAACATAAAAAGCCATATGAATATCTATCATGTGATTTTAATATATTGAAAAGCGAAATAAGTACATGCTATAAAATTGTATTAATGGTATCTTTGGTTTATATTGGATATTTAGCTGTAAGATATTATTCTTTATTGTTGATTTATTCTGCTGGTGAAGCTAGAGGTATTCGGTATACTTTGGATTTTTTTGATTCTAGATTATTGGCTATCTTATTTGTGTATTTTCATGCTTTTTTTCTTTTCGCTGTAATGAGATTAATTTATATGATTATGTTTTTTAAAAAATATAACAAATGGGTGTTCTTGACAGCTACATATGTTATTTTGTTTTGCTTTGTGGGAACTGGACGGTATCAGCTGCTGTATGTGCTTTTTGTAGCATTATTATTTCATAAATATGAGCCTCGTTTTATGGAATTAAGACACCGATCAAAATTTGCGTCAATATTAGTGATTGTAATGATGGCGTTTGGTTTGGTGTTTTTTGGCATTCTTAGATCTTCTAGTTTAGATTATGAATTTGAAAATTTTCTTATTTCTTGTGTTCATTATATCAATGGGCCTTTTAGACTGCTCGATTTGGGTATAGATGATACTGCATATTTAAATCAACTAGGATATCCATGTTATGGAACAGCTTCAATGGGGGGCTTTGTTGAAATATTTGGTCCTTTATTTATCGCTTGTGGAATTAGAAGTAATAGTGCAGATATAGTTCAAATATTAAATGAAAATGTAATGAGTATAACAGATTATGTAACAACTTATTACAACTATTCATATACTGCATTTTTTACTTACTATTTAGATTTTGGATTAATCGGATGCTTTTTTATTCCTATGCTATTCGGTTATTTACTTCGTAAATCATTGTGTGATTATATTAGAAATAGAGATTTTTATTCTTTTTGCATATTTGTCTATTTGTTTTTTGTTTCTATTACCTCATTTTTTTCATGGGATTTTATGCAATCACCTTCGGCGATATTTTGTGTGACAATTTATTTTTTGATGTATAGAAATAAAAAGATGGCTGTAAGAAGTTATAGAAAGTTATGATTTGTTTGAAATGTTTTATGATAATTTGAAAATGAATAATTTTAAAGGTGTGATATATTATGCTGATACGATGAATACAGGTATTGTTCATGATCAGTTTAATGCAGCTTTGCTTTCTTTGTTATGTGAAGTAAGTGATCGTGTTGAATGTAGAATGGGTAAATCTGCTTTTATGTCTGTGAAAAGTATATTGCCAAATATGAATATTCGGAATAGGCAAGTGTATGTTCCGTTGGGTACCAGTAAGGTGATTTTTATTTTTAGAATAATTGTTTCTATATTTAATATATTGTTGTTACTGTATAAAAGTTCTAGATGTGATATTATAGTTTTTAATAATAATAATATTTTTGCTTTATATTTATTAAATAGTTTAAACTTTATATTTAAGAGGAAGATCTTTATTTTCTGTCATGGGGAGATGGAATTTCTTTATGATTATAGAAAAACAGATAGATTGTATTTGAAATTATTATCATCTTTTGTTAAGTCTTTTTTTTGTGGGAGCTTTAGAATATCTAAGAATTTAAATTTCGTTGTTTTAGGAGATTCAATCTATAATTCTTTAAAGGAAATTCTCTCCTCAGATCGAATGGATAGAATTTATTCTTTAGATCATCCTTATATATTTGAGGAAAAAGAGAATGCTGAAAAAAAACATGATAATATATCTATTGGTGTTTTTAAGGTAGTATCTGAAGAAGAATTTAAAATACTTATATCTGTAGCTAATGATTTGAATTTAATAGTGAATGATCATATACATTTGACAGTTATAGGCTCTGTGTATGCGAATGGTAGTGTTTTAGAAGAAGCAGGAGTAAAAATTCTTAATAAAGTTAATGTGGAAAGGTATATATTTGATGATATTATTGATAAGTTTGATTTTTTATTACTTTTATATTCAAAAGACTCGTATGTGCTTACTGCTAGTGGAGTAGTTATCGATGCTATTAATAGGAGAAAACCTATCATAGCATTAAAGAATAGGTATGTGGAATATTTATTTAATAAATATGTTCCTTTTGGATTTTTGGTAGATAATGTTGAAGAAATAATTGATGTGGTAAATAGTATTTATGATAGTACTATTGATGTCTTTAAGTTTGATTTTGATTGTCTGCAAAAGAAACTGTCTCCTAATGGGTTGAAAAAGGAAATTATTAATATTTTAAATGTTTGAAATTTATGAATATTCTATATGTATTGAAGTATTTCCCTGTTTTTGGAGGAGGTGAAATGGCTATATTGAATTTGTACAATGAGTAGGTAATTAGAGATAATAATGTTTATATTTTTTACTTTGATGATACATCAAATAGATCTGATGTTTTACCATATATCGATTCTAGAATTAATACAGTTCATTTAAGCAAAGATAATATTAAATGGAAGATAGAGTTAAGATTATCGACTTGCCCAAAATCTTGGACAAGCGAGGCAACCTGTCTATTATTGAGGAATTGAGACATATTCCTTTCAAAATAGCACGGACGTATTGGATCTATGACGTTCCCGGTGGTGAGCGAAGGGGCGGTCATGCCTATAAGGAGAACGAAGAGTTCATCGTAGCCCTTTCGGGTAGTTTTGATGTGGTGATAGACAATGGTAAGGTGCGTACCACTTATGCCTTGAATCGCTCTTATTATGGTTTGTATGTCCCCAAGGGGCTTTGGCGTGAGATGAATAATTTCTCTACCAATTCCTTGGCTTTGGTATTGGCATCCACGCCCTATGATGCGGAGGACTACATTTATGATTATCAAGAATTCCTTAGGATAATGAATCCATGATATCCTTGCTGCAATCTCTTCGTTTCATATTTGCTATCATGATTTTCCTTCATCATTATCCCGTGGATGGAACTGGATGTTTTAAGGCTGTGGTTCTTGTGGTGTATTATTATGAGATTCCTGTTTCGAAATATTTAAAACGAAAAATAGTATGCGTAAAGTAATGGTTTATGATTGCTCGATCGTGGAGCTTCCTAAGATTGAGAACCGGGCGGGGAATATCACACCGATCCATGGGAATGTGAATGTGCCGTTTGATATCAAGCGGGTATTCTATTCGTATGATATACCGGGAGGTGAGGCACGAGGTGCTCATGCTCATAAGGCATGTCATCAGTTTCTGATTGCTGCAAGTGGCAGCTTTGAGGTGATGTTGGATGATGGGGTAAACAAGCGTACCGTTTTGTTGAATCGTCCTTTTTATGGCTTGCATATTCCTCCCGGCATTTGGGCTGCGGAACAGGGTTTCTCTTCTGGCTCCATTTGTTTGGTCTTGGCCTCAGATCTTTATGAAAAGGAGGACTACATTCGTGATTATGATGATTTTCTTCAATATATCAAAGTGTTAAATAATATAAACGGGGGGGGTAAAACGCCTTAATTTATATCGCCTTCGTGTCAGAAAGGAGGCGGCCTGATGAGAGAGAGCAAAGTTTATGATTGTACTGTCATAGAGTTGGACAAACACCACAGCGACCGCAAGGGAAACATTACGGTAGTGGGAAATAAGGAGGACATTCCATTTGAAGTGCGTCGTATTTACTATCTGTATGATGTGCCTGGTGGCGAGAGCCGTGGGGGACATGCACACAGGGAGCTGAGCCAATTGATTATTGCGGCAAGCGGTAGTTTTACAGTGACGCTGGATGATGGCAAGGTGAAACGTACCTTCGTCTTGAATCGACCTTATCAAGGTTTGTATATCGTGCCTGGAATTTGGCGCACGCTCGATGATTTCTCAACAGGAGCTGTCTGCCTTGTACTGGCTTCTCATGGTTATGATGAAGCGGATTACATACGTGATTATGATGAATTTATAAAATATAAGAAATGAATATTTGCGTTGCGGGAAAAAATAATATCGCAGTTGAGATATGCCAATATCTAACACAGTATTACCCGATGTATCCTATAAAAATCATCCCTAATCGGAATGATAAGGGTATTGACGGTTTTCAAAGATCATTCTTGAAATATGCACAGGAGAATGGAATAGAGATAACGACTCTAGAAAAAGTCTATATTGATAGTGATTTATTGTTCTTGTCTTTGGAGTTTGATCGGATTATTAACCCTTCTTTGTTTGTCAGCAGAAGGTTGTTTAATATACATTTTTCTATGTTACCCGCATACAAAGGTATGTATACTAGTGCATTTCCAATCCTTAATGGAGAGAAACAGACTGGAGTTACGTTGCACTATATCGACTCGGGTATTGATACGGGCGATATTATCGCTCAATCAGTCATTGAGATAAATCCGACAGATACAGCGAAAGATCTTTACCTTAAATATATTGAGCAAGGTACACTGTTAGTAAAGAACCATCTTCAGTATTTAATTGAGGATAGTGTTAAGGCGTATAGACAGCCTAAAGAGGAGTCCACTTATTATTCTAAATCAAGTATAGACTATTCAAATTTGTGCCTTAACTTTCATTCAACAGCCTATCAATTGTCTTTGCAGGTTAGGGCATTTCATTTTAGGGATTATCAACTGCCTAAGATGCTAGGTATACCAATTATAAAAGCCGTAATTTTAGATACAAAGAGCGAGGCTAAACCTGGTACTGTTCTTTTTGAGAACCGAGATAAAATAACGGTTGCTACCATTGACTATGACATAGATCTTTATAAAGATTGCATGGGGTTGGTATTGGATTGTTGCGAACAGAATCGTTTAGATGAACTGAAAGAAATTCCCTTTATTACTTATTATGTTTGTGAGAAGGAACTTGTACATGGATGGACACCACTAATGGTTGCAGCTTATAATAATTCGATTGATGTATTCTGTTATCTGATGGAGAATGGGGCACAGATTAATGTCCAAAACAATAATGGAACAACTGTCTTTATGTATGCGAAAGACGCTGCTCTAAGGAATAAGGATTATTCAATCATAGATTTGTGTCTTCATTTTAAAGCGGATCCTTATATTCGGGATTATTCATCAAAAGATCTATTTGACTATTTACAGGACCAATCCGTGGATTTAGCTGATTATATCAAAAAAAATATATCATGATCAAGTTTTTAGAGTTAAAGAAAATAACCGACAGATACTCGTCTGAGATTCATGAGGCTGTGAGTCGAGTGATTGATTCAGGTTGGTATCTTCAGGGAAAGGAGAATGAGCAGTTTGAGGTTGATTATGCAAAATATATAGGTACTAGCGAGTGTATAGCTGTAGCAAATGGTCTTGATGCGCTTTATCTCATCATGAAAGGTTATATTGAAATGGGTGTCTTTCATGAAGGTGATGAGATTATAGTTCCTGCCAATACTTACATAGCTACTATCCTTGCAATTACCAAGAATAATCTCATTCCAGTGCTTGTTGAGCCAACATGGGATAATCTAGAGATTGACATCGATCGCATAGAGGAGGCTATCACAGCAAAGACAAAGGGTGTGATGATTGTTCACCTCTATGGTCGTGTTGCTTACAATGACAAGCTTGGTGATATTTGTAAGAGGTACAATCTTAAACTGATGGAGGATTGTGCTCAGAGTCATGGATGTGCATGGAAGGGTGTAAAAACCGGTGCACTTGGCGATGCAGCGGCTCACTCATTCTATCCTGGTAAGAACTTGGGAGCTTTTGGAGATGCGGGTGCTATTACAACATCAGATGCAGAACTAGCAAGCGTGATTGGTGCACTCGCAAACTATGGTAGCCAAAAGAAATATTTATTTAAGTATGTTGGCGTGAACAGCCGTATGTCTGAGCTCGATGCTGCAGTACTCGATGTGAAGTTGAAATACCTTGATGAGGACAATGCAAAGCGACAAGAGTTAGCTGCTTACTACTACGATAATATTAAGAATCCACTCATTACTCTGCCTTCACGCATCCCTAACGAGAACAATGTATATCACCAATTTCCTATTCTCTGCGAACGTAGAGACGAATTACAAGAGTATCTCAAGGTAAATGGTGTTCAGACATTGATACACTATCCTATTCCTCCTCACAAGCAGGAGTGCTACAAAGAGTGGAATAATCGTGTATATCCTATTACAGAAAAGATTCACGACGAGGAATTGTCTATTCCAATGAATCAAATTGTGTCTGCTGAGGAGGCCAAGATTGTGGTTGATTTTTTAAATTCATTCAAATGATTGCACTAATTAATTTCAACACCTATCTTGGAGGTGGAGAGACACTTTTTGTACGACTAGCAGAGTATTTCGAGAAGAAATGTCCTGAATTCTTACTATTTTATAAAAGTGACAGTTACATAGAATCGGATATAAAAAAGAAAGGTGTTAATAAGAAACATTGTTGTCCTATTAATCTTCCAGTTGATTATTATTATCTTAATGATGCAGAGAGAAAAGATCTAAGAAATGCCATATTATCTTCTTTCGATAGAGATGTTAAATATGAGGTTTTCTCATTTTGTGCACGAGATTTGTATTTGACTACAGATTTAACAAAGGAAAAATCATACAAAATCAAATTGGCTCATTTAATTCTTCATGATCAAGACAATCTGTATTGTTGTCAAACACTTCTTGATAAATTAATCCTCAAACTGCGAGGAAAAAGAAATTTTTCTTCTAAGAAGATGATGAAGTTTAATACGAATCTTTTCCGTGAGGTGCAAAGCAAAGGCGTATTAATCCCGATGAGCGAAGTTATCGTAAGATTATGGGGGCGATATGGGATTCAAATACCAAAAGATAATATTGTACCCTTACCTACATGCTCATTCCCTGACTACTCTTTCAAGCCTTTTAATAATAAAAAAATCTTGTGGATTGGCCGGTTTGTAAATTTTAAGCTTCCTTCATTGTGCGCAATGCTGAATTTCTTGAAAAGGCATCCCGATTATTCTCTATCAGTTGTAGGCTATGGCGCAGAGAAGTTTGTTCAAGATTATATGGATAAAAATTGCATTGATCGCAATCAAGTTATTTTCTTAGGTAAAGTTGATTATGATAAATTGGGCGAAGTAATAGAAGGTCATGCTATTGGCTATGCTATGGGCACTTCGATAATTGAGATGACTCAATATGGAATTCCTGTAATTATGGCTATGGCTAGTCCTGACTATAAATTGTTTAACAAGGATATCTGTGGTGGATTATATGTTAATAAGAGTCTTGGCAACGTAGGTGTAGATTTATTTTATGACAATGATTTGAACAAATTTCCAACTATTGATGAGACCATATCAAGCATAGAAAGTGATTATCTTAATTCTGCTAAGTCATCATATGAATGTATAAAAAAGATGTTTGATTTTGAGACGAATGCAGAAGCGTATATATCTTCTTTAAAGAGGGGGGAGTATATTAATTATAATATTGCTATTCCGAAAGCAAGTTTCTTAAGGAAAATAGCGTATAGATTTTTCCAATGAAAAAGGTGTTTTCATGTGTTCGCCCATTTTGTGTTTTAAACATTTGGGCATCTTTGTTATTGCAATTAGTAGCATTAATATTGGTATATATTGTAAGTGTCCGAAACATGGATCATTGTGAATTTTGACAGTATAGTGCTCGTGCTTACATTTGCAGTGAATTTAAGGATGCTGCGTCCGATACTTGCGAACGAAAAAAGAGCAAGGATTGTCACACTTACCAGATTCTTGTTTGGAAAGCAAGCTGACGAGCCATTCTTATCACACAACTATGAACCGTAATATGCAGAGGGAAATGATGTGTCATAAATAAAAATTTGAATCAATAATACTTTTTTTAAGATGATATTTGTGTAACTGCTTGAATAATAGCAATGATGCTATATTAGTGGTTTGCAATGAATCCTATTTTTTAATACAAGCTTATATGAAAAGAAAAGATGTTTTTCATGTCTATTGGGGTACACAAGGCAATGCGGGGCTTTATTTAGATGAGATTTATCAGGTATTGAAATTAGCTGGATTATCTCAAGAAGTTTTTGTTAGTTATTATTATCCTCTTGGTTATGGAAAGAAGGTATTCTTTAAATATACGGATCTAATTAGCGGAAGGAAGCGTAATAAATTAAGTCCTTACATTAGATATGCAGAGTTAACTTGGGGATTGATGGTGACATTAGTTTATGTATTGATATACCAACCTCGTGTCATAAACTATTCTTTGATTAGTTCTGGGCTATTAGTTGAAATGTTATTCTTTAGGCTGATCCACATTATTTCTAAATCTACTCTTGTATTGACTTGCCATGATGTATTACCTTTTCAATCATCATATTCTCATGGGCATTCTACTATGGGTAGAATGCATATGGCTTTGGCTGTCCCTGATTTCTTATTGGTACATAATTTAAGTTCAAAAAGAGAGATATATTCTTATTTTGGTATTTCGGAACTAAAGATTTTGAAGCATGATTTCCCTATTATAGACTTATCGAAGATATTTGACATTACACGACCTTGTAATAAAGAATTTGATTATTTGTTTATCGGGCATCTCAGGAAAGAAAAAGGTCTTGATATCTTATTAGAAGCGTGGAAGAAATTTCATGTTCGTTATCCAGACTATACCCTTTGTATAGCAGGAAATCTTCCCGGTTATTCTCATTTGCGAGTTGAGGATTATGATGGCTTGAATATTACATTTCGTTTGCAGTATTTATCAGATATGGAGTATTGTCAATTGATATATACATCCAAATGTGTAGTCCTTCCCTATTGGAGAGGTACAAATAGTGGGGTGGTATCTACTATTATTTCATTGGGAACGGATGTTATAGCGTCAGATATCCCTATGTTCAAGGGTAATCCTATGCTAGATGAGGGGTCTCTTTTTGAGGCTGGAAATGTGAATGCCTTGGCTGATAAATTAGAGAAAAAGAGAGATTGTGTAAGCTGTCAGAAAAAGGACTTAGATAAATATCGGTTAAGTTTTAATGAACAGGTTTTAAATATATATCATAATCTCTTGAATAAAAATGAAAAATAAATCGTTACTAATATTGTTAGCGGATAGATATAATGGATTTACCCCGTACTCTGTTTTAGACAAAATTAATGGATCGCAGTGGTTGTCGATGCGGGAACTTGAGTTGATTCAACTTTCCTCTCTAAGAGAATTATTGTCTCATGTCGCACAATCTGTCCCTTTTTATCAAGATTATTTCAAAGAACATGAACTGACCTGTGAGGATTTTAAATCATTGGGTGATTTGGATAAATTACCGATTATAGATAAGGCGTGTATCAATTCGCAATTGGATCGTTTTGTGAGTGTATCAGCCCAGAATCCAAAAGTCTGGTTAAAAACGACAGGGTCTACCGGGGTTCCTTTTAAATTTGTGAGAACACGTCTTGCTCAAAGTTATAAAATAGCTAGTAGACTGAGGTTCCGTAATTGGTATGGGGTGGGACGATGTGATCGTCTATTGAATGTGTCCGGGATTCCTCCCCAAGAACATGGTGTTGTTCAGGATTTGGTTCATTATCTACATTATAAGGCGACATCAAAACATGAGATTTACGCATCGGAAATAACAGATGAAAATATAAGAGACGTAGCAAAGTCAATAGATAGTCTTTCGCCCAAAGTAATAATGGGATATCCAAGCGGTATTGCATCTTTAGCTATAAAATTAAAAAATAGCCGGTTGGATATTCATAAGCCATTAGCTATTTTTACTAATTCCGAATCTTTAAATCCACTTCAGAGAAAACAGATAGAGGATACCTTTGGCGTGATTCCTCGTTCGGATTATGTGGCGACAGAGGGGGCTATCGCCCATGAATGTCCTTGCGGTGGTTTGCATGTCGATATGGAGGAGTGTATTGTTGAGATTGTTAATCAAGATGAGAATGGAGTAGGAGATGTGGTACTGACATTCTTGCATACTTTTGATTTTCCTTTGATTCGTTACAAAATAGGTGATCGTGCTAAATGGGACTTAACGCCTTGCGCATGTGGGCGGGGACTTAAAAAGATCAGTTCGCTTCTTGGACGCTCTGCGGATGTTATCAAACTTCCCAATGGAAAAGAATATTCTGCGGCTAATATAAATATGCGCATAGCTAATTATGATTTTATAGGCAAGGTTGAACAGTATCAAATTATCCAAAAAAATAAGGCAAATATCCTTTTAAAATTAGTCTTGCTCGATAAGAAGGACGTAAGTACTCCGTATTTATTTAAGGAAGAGCTTTCTAAGATTTTTGAGGGTTGTATGATTTCTCTTGATTTGAGTGGGGAGTTGATTAGAGGTAAGGGTGGAAAATTACGAACCGTGATAGGATTATGATTTTTTGTGGTGATATCGCTTTACCTTTTGTGGGAAGTATTGACTATTCGTCTATCCCTCTATCTATTAGAGAAAAAACATGGTTTGGAAATTTGGAGGGTAGCTTATTGATCGATTCTTCCGCTTATTTGTCTCGGAAGGTCGTTTTCAATGATTATGATGCGGTAAGGGATTTATGCCAGAGCTTTTCGTTTAAGGGATTCGGATTGGCGAACAATCATTTGTTGGATGTTTGTTCGTATAAACAGACTGCTGATTTATTGTCTAGGCTGGATGTCGAGTCTGTAGGAGCGGGAGAAACTTTAGAGGAGGCAGAACGTCCATTGTTGGTAGAGGATGAGTATGGGCAGTCTTTTGCTATCCTTGCTTTTGGTTGGAACGTAATAGAGTGTGTATATGCATCGAAAACAAAAGAGGGAGTAAATCCTTATGAAAAAGAACATGTTTTATCCTCTGTTAGGAAAGCATTATCTCAATATCCGAAGAGAAAACTTATTTGTTTTTTTCATTGGAATTATGAGTTGGAATTATATCCTCAACCTTTTGATCGGGAACTATCTAAGGTTTTAATTGATCTGGGAGTTTATGCGGTTTTGGGTTGTCATGCTCATAGGGTTCAACAAATAGAATTTTACAAAGGACGTCCGATCGTTTATGGATTGGGTAATTTTTTATTCCCTCAAAATATATATTGGAATGGAAAATTGAGATATCCAAGGTTCTCTTATAATGAATTAGTGTTTGAGATATTACCTGATAATCAATTTAAAATATATCGTTTCTTTTATGATGTAAAGAACATGTCCGTTCGTGCTATTGATATGTGTGAGGCTTTTGATGATTCAAATAATATCATGGCAATTTATGGTGAGTCCGATTATAATTACTTTTTTGCAAAAAATAGATATCATAAGAAATTTCTTCCTATCTTTTATTTTTCCGATAGTAAAGTGTTGCTGGATCTTAAAACCAAGTGGGTATTGTTTAGGGGAACGTTTGTGAACTTAGTGAAATATTTTATAAGAAGTTTATGATAAAAAAGTTATATTATCTATCTCCTGTGATAATACAGAACTTTCTTTGTTCATTGAAAGGTTTCTTGATTTGTAGAAAACGATTGAATAAGAATTTTAAGAAGCAGTTGTCCCTTTTTGATAAATATGCTTATCAGCCGGAGGCGGAGCTTCGTTTGTTTTTGCAGGAGATTCGAACTGTCCCTTATTATCAAAGGTTGTTTAGAGATTTTGGCTTTAATGTAACAGCAACTAATCTGTATAAGGAGCTGTTGAAATTACCTATACAAACAAAGTTGGATGTTAAAACTCATCATAATGACATTGTAAATTCGAATTTTAGAGGAGAGGCTTATTTGTTGCATACAAGTGGAACTACGGGTGGGGGATTGGTCTTTCCTTGTAGCCGGGAGATGGAGAACAAGCAATGGGCTGTATGGTGGAGATACCGTGGTTGGCATGGGATTGACTTGAATACTTGGTGTGGATGGTTTGGAGGTCGTACGATTATTTCTACAAAGAATACAAAGGCTCCGTTTTGGCGTATTAATTATCCGGGTAAACAGGTTATGTTTAGTGCGCATCATTTGAATAAAGATACTGTGGAGTTGTATTATCAAAAACTGAAAAGATCGGGACTAACTTGGTTGCATGGATATCCTTCTCAAATATCTTTATTAGCGTCCCTTATTGCGGATCAAGGATTGACTCCTTTACATTTTGTTACACATGTGACATTTGGAGCCGAGAATTTATTGGAAGGCCAAAAACAAATTATTAGTAAAGTTTTTCCTAACGCAAAATTGACACAGCATTATGGTTTGGCAGAGGGGGTAGCTAATTTGAGCCAAGATGTACATGGAAGATGGAAAATTGATGAGGATTTTGCGTATGTGGAGTTTGTTCCGATTTCTGAGGAAGATCCAACAATCTGCCGGATTGTTGGTACTGGTTTTTCAAATTATGCGTTTCCCTTGGTTCGCTATGATACAGGAGATATCGCAAAAATTGAACGATTACCGAATGGCACAGTGAATGTCTTATCTATAGATGGACGAAAAGAAGATTATATATCGTTACCTAATGGAGTTAAACTTGGACGTTTGGACCATATATTTAAAGATTTAGTAAATATTCAAGAGGCTCAGATTTATCAAAAATCGATCTCAGAGATAGAATTTAGAATTGTAAAAGGGCAATTTTATAGCATTGCGGATGAACAATTGCTTTGGTCTGAGATTCGTTCACGGATCACAGATTCAATTAAAATTACAATTTCTTACGTAGACAAGATTTCTCGTACAAAATCAGGGAAATTGAGACTGGTAATTTCAGATGTAAAATAGGATAGATGATGAAACAAATAATTCAAGACCTCAAATCCGGTTCAACCATCTTGGAGGAAGTTCCTGTTCCTCAAGTGAAATCCGGTCATGTTTTAATCCAAACGACTCGTACGTTGGTGTCTCTTGGAACGGAGCGTATGCTCGTGGAGTTCGGAAAGGCGAACCTGATTGATAAGGCACGGCAACAACCGGATAAGGTGAAGCAAGTTTTAGACAAGATAAAGACGGACGGTTTACAACCAACATTAGAAGCCGTGTTCAATAAGCTAGGGCAGCCTTTACCTTTGGGATATTGCAATGTCGGACGTGTGGTAGCTGTCGGGAAAAGTGTTGCTGAGTTCAAGGTTGGCGATCGGGTAGCCTCGAATGGGAATCATGCGGAGTTTGTTTGCGTGCCGAAGAATCTAGTGGCGAAGGTTCCTGATGATATTACGGATGAAGAAGCGGCTTTTACGGTGATTGGCTCGATTGGTTTGCAAGGGATTCGCCTATTGAATCCGCAGTTGGGAGAAACGGTTGTCGTGATTGGTCTGGGACTAATCGGTCTTGTGGCGGCACAGTTGTTGAAAGCGAATGGTTGTAAGGTTATAGGAGTGGATTTCGATCAGCAAAAGGTGGATATAGCTGTGTCTAAAGGTGTCTTGGCAGTTAATCCGGGTAAAGGTACTGATCCGGTAAGGTTTGTGGAGGATTATACGGGTGGTATCGGTGCGGATGGGGTTTTGATCACTGCCTCTACGCAAAGCCATGAGGTAATCCATCAAGCATGCGAAATGTCTCGTAAACGAGGACGTATCGTGCTGGTAGGTGTTATCGGATTGAATATGCGGCGGGATGATTTCTATAAGAAAGAATTGAGCTTTCAGGTATCTTGTTCGTATGGAGCCGGACGTTATGATGAGGAATATGAGAATAAGGGACATGATTATCCGTTGGCTTATGTCCGCTGGACGGAGAAGCGTAATTTTGAGACGATACTCCATGCGATCTCTTCCGGATCGTTGGATGTCAAGTCACTGATAACGGAAGAGGTTGACTTGGCCGATTATGAGGAGATCTATGGCGATATGCGCAAGAAAGGATCGATCGCTTCCATATTACGTTTTCCCGCTGATTCGAAGATGGAGTCTGTGGTCCCTATCGGCAATAATGCCTTTGTGAGTGGAAAGGGCAAGATCGGGATTGTTGGGGCGGGAAATTATACCTCCGCCATGATCGTACCTTGCTTGACTAAGGTTCAGGCTAGAATCAAGTATATAGCGAGCGCACAAGGCTTGTCCGCCAAGATATTGGCGAAGAAGGCGGGAGCGGAGAACGCCACGTCGGACTATCAAAATATATTGAAAGATCCGGAGGTGGATTTGGTGATGGTCACGACACGCCATAATTTGCATGCCCGGATGGTGATAGAGGCTTTGCGGAATGGGAAAAGCGTATTCGTGGAGAAACCGTTATGCTTGAATGAGACGGAATTGGATGATATCGTCCGGGCTTATCAAGAGGCTCCTGAGGGTGCGACCTTGACGGTTGGTTTTAACCGGCGTTTCTCTCCGTTCGCCGAGAAGATGAAGCGATTGCTAGGTGACGGACCTAAAAATATAGTGGCGACGATGAACGCCGGATTTATCCCGCAGGAAGTGTGGGTGCATGATCTTGAGATAGGTGGAGGACGGATCATTGGTGAGGCTTGCCATTTTATTGATCTATGTTCCTTCTTGGCGGGCTCGGAGGTCGTGGCGGTCTGCATGAATGCGTTAGGCGAAAATCCTGAGGAGAATACGGACAATGCCAGCATATTGCTTCGTTACGCGAATGGGACGAACGCCGTGATCAATTACTTTGCGAACGGCTCGAAATCGTACGCCAAGGAACGTGTGGAGGTTTTCTCTCAGGAGAGGGTATTGGTCTTGGATAACTGGCGTAAATTGACCGGGTATGGTTTTAAGGGTTTCTCATCTATGAAGGCCGGTATGGATAAAGGACAAAAACGTCAATTTACGTTGTTGAATGAACGTATCCGGGAGGGCGGTGAGCCATTGATTCCATTTGAGAGCATATTGAATACGACGAAAGCTACTTTCGCTTGTATCACGAGCTTGAAAGAGAGATGTTGGGTGAATCTCTAAAATAGTAAGTGCTTGGCTTGCATGGATGAAAACAATATATTATCCGCATCTAAATACATGTATATTTCATTATATATATCAACTCTTCGGAACTTGAGGCCTCGCCAAGTTCGTTATCAAGTCTGGTATAGGTTACGGGCATATATCCGGAAATATATGAATTTTCGGTATGCGCTCTCTTTACCAAGAACAGGGTGTCCATTGTCTTTAAACCCTTTCATCCCGAAATATACGGGCTTGGATAGTGTTACGGGACGTTTCTCGTTCTTAGGCAAGGGATCTGCTTTTCTTGGATGGAACGATGAGAGTTTTGGTAAACTATGGTCATATAATCTAAATTATATGGACTACCTTCATCAGGAAACCATATCTTTCGAACAGGCCGTTTGTTGGATCGATAAGTTTGTTGATGAGATCGAGGAAAACAGGAATGGCCTGGAACCTTATCCGATCGCTTTACGAGGCATCAATTGGATCAAGTTCCTGTCGAAATATCATCCTTATATTCCGGTTGAGAATAAGCGAGAATGGGATTCCTCCTTGTATGCCCAATATCAGATTCTACTGGATAATCTGGAATATCATCTTATGGGGAATCACCTGTTGGAAGACGCTTTCTCCTTGTTATGGGCCGGGCTTTATTTTAAGGATGAGTCGATCTATCAAAAGGTGAAAGACCTATTATTTAAAGAGCTGGAAGAACAACTCCTTCCGGATGGCGCTCATTACGAGCAATCCCCGATGTATCATTGTATATTGTTGGATCGTTTGCTGGATTGCTATAATGTCTCTATGAATAATTTGCGGTTTATAAGGCAGGAAGGTCTGAATGAACGCTTACGGGAGAGGGCTAGTAGAATGTTGGGACATTTAGCCCCTGTCGTTTATAAGGATAATACGATACCTCTCCTGAATGATTCCGCTGAGGGAATCGCGCCTTCTCCGACTCAATTGTTTGCATACGCTAAGCGATTGGATATAGATTGGGAAAAGCTTCCGATGGGAGCGTGTGGCTATCGAAAATTGATGGCGGGCCATTGGGAGGCTATCGTGGATGTTGGGGATATAAGGGCCTCTTACCAACCCGGCCATTCGCATGCGGATACGTTCAATTATGAGTTGCGGATAGGGGGTAAGCCTTTCGTTATAGATACCGGAATTTCTACGTATGA
>Ga0129309_1000712_pt1 | contig 22977 bp, 23 predicted proteins | sample L1105metagenome_FD_94439 | JGI IMG/M metagenome (GOLD analysis project Ga0129309, IMG submission 94439) | Ring-tailed lemur group fecal microbial communities from Wisconsin, USA - L1105 metagenome | ecosystem: Host-associated > Mammals > Digestive system > Large intestine > Fecal | place: USA...
AATTGATTTGTTTACAAATTTAGGAAATAGAAAAAATATAACAAGTATGCACTAAATTAGTGATTTTTCGGGGGAAATCTACGGGAAATTGAGAAGGTCTGAATTTCCAAGTTCTATTTTTATTCTGTTTGTGATAAAAAGAGCGGAAAATTCCATAAATCCCCCCCTATAATTACAATTATTGTTTATGATTAAACCAACCATGTTTTCCATGTATTCACCGTAAAAAACAGGAAAACCAAAGAAAAACAAAGGGAAAAAGCCGCTCCCAATACTGATAGACAGGTTTGAAGAAAAAATTCCCAATCCCCTTCCTGGACAATTCTCCAAATTTTTCCCAATCATTCAAGAAGGGGTTTGGAGTAGTAATATTCAGAAAATCACATATGTTTTCTGAATATTGTTATTAATATATAAAAATAAATATTCTGCTTTTAGGATTGTACAAACTATGGTATAGTTATGTACAAATCGGGATTTGAGTAAGGAAGATAATTATGAAAGATATATATGATATCGCATTAAGAACGATAAATCCTATAAAGTTAAAGAAAAATGGAGAAGCGGGTCATGTAGCTTGTGCCTTGGAAACATCAAGCGGTTCTGTATTTACTGGCATTTGTATTGATGTGCCATGTTCCATTGGAATATGTGCAGAACAGGCAGCTATTGCTTAAATGCTGAAACACGGAGAAACCAAAATCAAAAAAATTGTTGCTGTTTACGAAGATGGCAGTATCCTACCGCCTTGTGGAAGATGTAGAGAATTAATTTCACAATTAGACTTTGAAAACGAAAATACGGTAGTTGTCATTGCTGGTGATCGAGAGATACTATTAAAAGAATTATTACCTGAAAGGTGGGATAAAAAATGGGATTAAATAAATTAACGAATAGAATATTTTATTTAGAACATGAACCGCAGGTTGATAGACCTATGCTGGCTTATATCAAAGGTGATAAATTATCTTTGGCGATTGATGCCGGGTATTCAGCTTCTCATGTTCAGGATTTTTACGAAGCAATCGAATCAGAACATTTTAAGAAACCCAATTTTACTGTAATTACACACTGGCATTATGACCATACTTTTGGCATGCATGCAATCAGTGGAATAAGCATTGCTCACGACAAAACAAATGAGTTCCTCAAAAACCAACAAGAACAGGCAAGGGACAGCGAATATATAAAATTCCTGAAAAAAGAAGACATTCATTTTAGAAAAGAATATTACGGACAAGACAAATTAAATATTGTATTATCTGATGTCACTTTTTCAGACAATATGACTTTAAACTTAGGTGAGGTCACTGCTAAAATCTTTCATACTGTTTCACCACATTCAGAAGATACTACTTGTATTTATGTGCCGGAAGAAAAAGTACTATTTTTAGGGGATTCAACAAGTGAAGATTTCTTTAATGACGGATATATGGATAGGAATAAATTGCAATCTTTGATGCAGATGATTCAATCTATGGATTGCGACTACTGCATACTCAGTCACTGCGAACCTTTAAGTAAAGAGGCTTTACTTGCTTATTTATTGTCGTTAGAAGTGTAAAAATTCAAGTTTGTAAAGCTAATTTGCAAACTATTCCGAAGATACAGGCAGATAACATTCATTACTGTTGTATTTAGAGGCATTGGGAACATGAAAACGAATTGGGAAATATCTATACCCCATACTACCAAAATTCCGAAAACATGAAAAAGCCCACCTGTTTGTTTTGTTATGGCAGGTGGGCTTTTTTCTTTATCATAGAAATGCTTATCTTAATGACATTGTGGCCCGGGGTCATCTCTTTCTCTACATTTATGTCATTATATCGGGTAAAACTGCGACAATCAACCAGGGTAACTGCAAGTCATAGAAAATGGGGCACACCATTGCCACACATATCCATTTTTTCACACCTTAACCCCCGTTTCTTTGGAAAGAATCTGTAATCCCATATGTGTATATCTGTGATATACATAAAATGAAAGTAACACTGTCAGGATATCCGCACACACCTGCGACCAGACAATACCATACATTCCAATGAGATGGTTCAGTAAAAACAGCATCGGGATGTTAAATACTGCCCACCGCATCACACCTAGGAACAGTGATTTATTCCCTTCACCAAAGCCCTGGAACACATATACCGTGAAAAAGCTCATAAACATCAGCGGCGTCGCAAGACATCTGATTCTCAAAAAGCCGGTACCCAACAGTACTGTCTGCTGCTCCGGTATAAATATCCGCATAATGCTTCCCGCGGAAATTTGGTATAGCGCAATACTGATTATGCTGACGATGATTCCCACCCTGATGGAGAATTTTATGGTATGATTCATTCTTTCATGATTCTTCGCAGAATAGTTATATGCAACAAGCGGCATCATTCCCTGACAGATACCGATACCGACATTAAGCGGCAGTCTTTCAGCTTTCAGCACAATGCCAATAGCAGCAAGTGCAATATCACCGTAGGATGCCATCAGCTTATCAATGACCATATAGTCTATATCAAACAGCAGGGTCGCCATTGCCGAAGGGATGCCAACATTAAATACGGAGCCTATACTCCTTCTGTCAGGCAGGCCGTGTCTGAAGCTGAAACTGATGACCGATTGTCTTCTGATCCTGTATATGACACAAAAGAAATAACCGCATGCAATGCAGTTTGAAATCAGTGTAGCGATTCCAACTCCTAATACCTCGCTTCCCTTTGGAAGAAGTACAAACATGAACAGCGGATCAAGCGCCATATTGATGAGTCCTCCCATTGTGATGCCAAAGCCCGCCTCCTTTGACATGCCGACGCTTCTGAGCAGATTGGACATCACATTGGAAATCACAGTTGGTATTCCGCCAAGTACGATCACGCAAAAAGCATACTGTCTTGCATAATGAAACGTATTGTCACTCGCTCCAAGCAATTCAAGAACCGGTTTCATAAATGCAAACATAACTATGGAAAACACAGCAGTTACAGCAATAGATAAGTAAAAGCTGAATGAGGACACTTTTTTTACCTCATCTTCCCTTTCCTCACCCAGAAGCCGTGATATCAGCGCCCCTCCGCCGATGCCTGTCAGTCCTGCAAGTGACAAGCAGATATTGAATACCGGCAGAATCAGGGAAGCCCCCGCCACCATATAAGGATTATTTGTCTTTCCAAGATAAAAGGTATCAGCCATATTGTAGATCAGAACAATGATCTGGCTGAATATGGTCGGTAAAGCCATTTCCTTTACCGCCTTTGGTACAGGCAGGGTTTCAAAGATCTCTTTACTATTTACCTTCGCCATTGTTTTCACTCTCCTCAATGTTTCGATCTAAGTGTTTAATATATTGATTCATAAAATCTGTAACCTGATTCAACTGCTCATCCGAAAAACCTTTTATAAAGGCCATGTCCCGTGCAAGCCATGCTTCATGGGCTTGTGCATGCTTTTCATATATAATTTTCCCTGTGTCTGTCAAACGGTAATATATGTTCTTTGCATTGCCATCTCTCTGATAGGACGATATAAGACCTGCTTCCATCAATTTCTTTATGTTCTTACAGATACCGCCTCTTGTCATTCTCATATGCTCTGCAAGGGATGTGACATTCGGCTGCTCCAGGTCACCGATAGCCGCGATGATATGAAGCTCAGAATTATTGTATTTCCTAAGAGACTGGTCTTCTCTGAGTTTTGATAATATTTCCTGCTTATCGCCGTATTCTTTAAACAAACTTAATAAATCCATTTTGGCCTCCTTTGTTTACCCGGAAACAATATTAACATGTGATTGTTTCCATGTCAACAAAATTATTTTATTTTTAAACACTTAAAAATCTCAAAAAGGGAATACTGCCGATAGATGGTCAGCCCAAATTAAAGATACTTACAAAGAAGTGGCCTTACCTTTAAACGAAACGGTCACTTTTGATATAATCCAATATTTCCTTTTTCCTCTTGATAACTTCCCAATTCAGAGGTAATATACGACACCACGGAGAGGGATTGGATGGAAAAGGAATCTGCATTATACCAGCTAATGGGCGTCCGCATGAATGGTGTCATGAATGGCATCACAAACAGTGCTGGGGAATATCAGGAGATTATCCGGAAATCTGACGAATATTCCAGCAAATTGGAAGAACTGGAACTGCCGGAAGAAGTCCGGCTGCTGATTGACCGCTACGTCAGCGAGCAGAAGGCTCTGAGCTTGCGCTATGGGATGCTCGCTTACCTGCTCGGCTTTTCCGACTGCCGGGAGCTGTTTTTGGGAAAGGCGCCGTTCCCAAACAAGGCAGGAGCCGCGTTAAAGGACGGGGAATAAAATCCCCCGCGCACACGAAAAAAGGCTGCCGCAGCAGCCTTTTTTCTCGTCTTATCATTTATTCATTCTGTTTTTATCATTTTTACATCTAAAATAGGGGTTTTTGCCAAAAGGTATCACTTACGCCAAATTGTATCCGACTTACGCCAAATCGTTTATACTTTTTGGCAAAAGAACCCCAGAACAGAGGTTCACCCACTCCAAAATGTAAAAACCGCCATAAAAACACAAGAAAATAATGTATCTTTCAGACCTATGTAATGCCAAGAATGCCGTATTTACGGGCTTTGTGAGGTTTTCGCAGCTTTATCCACCGGAAACTAAGACACCTTTGGATGCCAAAGTTATCCACACTCTTTCCTTCAAACAAAATACAGTCACTTATCATTTTCCCCGATGCAATCATCTGGTTATAATATATTGATATAACTGTTTTCAAACATAATTAATATGTTGATTTTATTTTTTTAAGTCATTTTCAAATATCTTGTACTCGATATGCCAATAGCCGATAACTTTTCTCTGAAAGATGCATTTGATATAGTTTAATCTCTCTTTCCCTGCATATTTCTATCAATTGATGCCTAACTGCCATATCAATATTTACCCCCATATAAATACAGGACGGTTTTACCATATCTGCAATTTGCCCTTTTTCATAGGGCTCATTTTTCCGATAATCACCGACTAATCTCCATTCCTTTTCATAGGACCATTCTATTGATTTGCTCCTCCACTCATCTAAAAAAAACTCATCATAATCAACAAACATTTCATATGTACCAATCACTGAATACTCTTCTGAATATATAACAGGCAATATATTAATGCCAAATTTTTTAATAATATCCTCAAAATTATATCCTATACAAAACCCCTTATGTGAATTTGCATAATGTGCCCACATTAATAAAGAAGATTTTTCCTCACAAAAACAGGCTGTAAAAACTCGAAGTTTTTTCATTGATAATGATTCCTGCAGTTTTTCTCCACGAGCTTTTATATCCTCTATACCTGCTTTATAATATGGATGGTTCTTGTCAATATGGTTTAAGCGCATTAGTGCTACAGTTTTTGGATCCATCTTTAAATAGCTATCAGCTACACCTTCAAAATCAATGCTCACCCTATTTTCAAAAGGGTCATTGTACTCCTTTAATGTAGATAGCCATATAGTATCATTTTTAAGGTTATCAATATCCCAACTATTACCTGGTCGATATCTATAGAGAATAGGAGGACCATATTGTAACAAATAACTTTTTATCTGACTATGTAACCCTGCATCTACTGTTACAGAACAAGGAACTCCATTTTTATCATATTTCACATTTTTTGTATTAATTTTCTTTCGCGCTGTAAGAAGCAAATTGTTTAAAGTACTCATCTCATCTTTCTTCATCATATTATCCCCATCAATAAAATATTGTTATCCTATTTCCATCTGCATTTATTTCAATATTTACATTGTAGCATATCCTTAAATATATATATATATATAATTTAGCGAAACTCCAAACAATCTGGCAAAACTAAACCTTTTGGCAAAAGTCGGAGGTTTTGCCAAATTGTATCCATCTATTCTCAATCGCTACGTTATCAGCGGCATCAAAAAACCACAAAAAGAAAGGCTCACCAGTAGCTCCGGTGAACCCCTCCACGCTCAAAATCCCTTGATTTCAAGCCATTCTCTTATACTTTCGCCAAATCGTACCAAAATTTCTATGGCATCAATTCTGAATAGCCGCCTGGGCGGCTGTTAAATATATTTTCAAAATGCACAGATTCTTAGAGGGGTCAAACTGGACAAGGGGAGGGGTCAAAAACATGACCACAGGGGTCACATTCACAGCCATAGGGGTCAAACGGTCTGCCGCAGGGGTCAAGAGGGGTCAGATTTATGACCACTGTGGCCGTGCGCGGCCACCACTCCCCTGCTGCCCTGGCATTGCCTCAAAAGCAAACAAGGGATTCCAGCAACACCCAATGTGCCGGAACCCCTTGTTTTCAGCAGTTTTGCCGATATTCTGTTCATTCCCTTTGTATCAAATAAGCGGTTTACATTTCTACATAAATATCAAAAATTTGGATATCCGTTTGACTCTTTACAAAGTTCCGAAGTAATTCCCGCTGACTACTGATACTGTTACTTTCCGTCTTAGCACTTCCATCAATATCTTCATCGTCTCTCGACAATCGAAGATATAATGCAGCATCGTATGTGCATGACTCCTTCCATTGATTTTGCTTCATTTCCATCGCTCCTAACCTATATTCATTGATAGAAGTCAGAAACCATGTAATCCGTTCATTTTCCCTGACTCCACCTTAACATAACTTTTGTCTCTTTACAAGACATTAATACATCAACTCCGTCCTTTTCCTCAGATAATCCATTAACGCATCTGTTGCATCCACTTCCCCTGTCATTTTAACTACAACCACATATCCTTCATTTACATGAACATAAGGCTCATTACCTGACTTTTTTACAAATTCACAAATTTTATCAGAAATGTTCTGACTCATAATCGGATACAATTCATCAATCTCTTTCAGGCCCTCCACTTGTAAATTCTCTACCACTTCCTCTGGTTCTGCACCCCAATTACTCGCCATTGTCTCTCACCTCTGTTCCAACATATTCTTCGCACAAGTCGTCCTATTCCTTTTAGTTGTCAATGTGCAGCGGGTTTTTATATCCTCACTAACACAAACCGACCTAAAGCCAAAAACAAGCTGTTGAAATTTTTTGGTGAATAAATATTTTTAAAGGTCTTCCCTAACTGCTTCAAGTATCGCAATATTTCCAGGGCAAGATTCGCCTATGTAATACAAAAACTCTATTTCATGGATTTTTGTATACTTGGCAACTCTTGATGGAGCATCCAGCGCCCCATACCCTCGGTAACTACACAATAGGATTATGTCCTTTGGCTTCCACACAATCTTGTGGGCGCAGCGCCATATTTCATAGGCGATATTCTATACATACAGGAAACCTGCCACTGGCAGCTTTGTTGCATACAATAACATAAAAGCAAACAGCATCTGTCCAATTGACAAATACTGTTTGCTTTCCATTCCAATCTGTAATTTTTTAATTTATGAGGTGTATATGTAAAGAATCAAATTTTCAATATATCTCATCCACATCCGATCATTTATCTGATAGATAGATTCGATATATTACTCTTCCTCAGTATTATTCTATTAGTATTATTAGCGTGTCGTTTTGACATGTCTAGAGATGTCATTTTTACACTTCTAGACATGTTGTTTCGACACGTTTGGAACCATTCACACCTTATTTTATCTTCTCATTGAATTTATATCCTACACCCCATACCGTCTGAATGTAAATCGGTCTGGACTGATCCGGCTCAATTTTCTTACGGATTTTGTTAATATAGGCTGTGATATTACGATCATCTGCAACGTAACACGCTCCCCACACTCTATCGTAGATTTGCCCCTTGCTAAATACCTGTCCTCTGTTTGCTGCAAGAAGCTCCAAAATATCAAACTCTTTACTTGTAAAAAATACTTCTTTATCATTCACAAGTACCTGACGTTTTGATGGTATAATCACTAAATCGCCAACAGAAATATTATTGGTCTTATGGGTCTCCTCTCGGTTAGTGTAACCATATTCCATTGCCAATTCTATTAATCTTCTGCAAAAATCTTCACTATCCTTTTCCATCTTAACCAGTATAATATCCACATCTAAACTACTCCCTTTCTTTACTTATCGACCAGGTCTAAAAAAGTATCACTTTCAATCCACCGGTCCACTCAGACATTCCCCGGAAATCAATTCTGCTTTTCCTGTTTGCATAGTTCACGATTTGCCACAACTGTTGCTGCAACAGCCGCAACCACATGACTTATAAGAACTGCAGTCCAAATGCCGTTTAATTCATGTAATGAATTTGACAGCATCCATGCAAGAGGCATCCGAATAATCAAATAATACAGCACCATGCAGAGCATACTTTTTGATGGTTTCCCCATACCATTTAAACTTCCTAAAAAACAATTCGTAACTGTATTTAAAACATATCCAATGCCAACAATCTTAAAATACACGGCTACAATCTCTGCCGCTGCTTCACTACTAACAAATAAATATGACAGCCGATTGGAAAAGCACACGATCAAAGCAGAAAAAATAATCAGTATAACAGTACCATATTGTAAAGCTAATTTTATATAATCTTTGACCCGGTCATATCTGGTACCACCTACACATTGGCCTACAATACTTGTCAATGACATATTCAAAGCCATTGCCGGATAGAACAAAATCGTCTCCAGCTTCCCTGTTATTCCATAAGCTGCCAAAGCTGAGATTCCAAATCCAGTGACAAGTGACGTAAGAAAGCTTGTGCTGATTGCGGGTATACTTTGCTGAAAAGCAGACGGAATCCCTTTTATGATAAACGGCACCACTAACGTCCGCTCAAAATAAGACAAGCGAAGTTTAAAAAACTGTTTTTTATATAAATACGCAAGCATAAAAATGAGACATATGGACTGAGATGCAACAGTCGCAATAGCAGCTCCTTTAAATCCAAGATAATGAATAAATAATGGATCTAACACAGCATTCAGCACGGTACAAATCAACATGGCAATCACCTGAAAAACACTATTTCCAAAGCTTCGTAAAACAGCTGTAAAGTAGCAATACAGATAAACTGCTAAATATCCAAGAACATAAATTGCCAGATACTGATAAGCGGATTGCATAATTTCATCCGGTGTGTGTAACAAAACAAGAATTGGTTTCAAAAACATTTCAAGCAAAATCGTTACGCCAAGAGAAAAAATAATTGCTACTGCCAACGATGTCATGATCATCTTCTCTGTTTTCTCTTTTTCATTTGCGCCAATTGCCTGTGACAGTAGAATAGACACACCATTCGTTGCGCCCATCGCAACAGAATTAAGAATTAGAATAATCGGTGTTGAATTGGTCAATGCAGCATATGCTGTTTCACCTAACAAATTGCCAATCCAAAGGCTATCCACAAGATTGTATGCCATATTTAAAAACATTGCCACCATCATCGGCAAGAACATTGCTGCCAAACATCTTTTTGTGCTCCCATTTATAAAATCTATTTTTGTATTCATTATTATATCCTCCTTTTTAATGAATGAATATCAGTCATTTAAGTCCCAAAATAACTCCCTGCCGCTATGGCAGGGAAAGAAATTCATATATTAACTATTTACTGTGTGATATACAAGCCTAATCTTAAGAGAAAACCTTAATTAACTCTAACAGGAAGATACGAATGCGTTCTTCTCGTTCTTCGGGAGCGAGCTTTTGATTAAGCAAAATGCCCAACTGTCCATATACACAAAAGGATGCCGCTGTTTCCGTATCTTGTATATGAATCTCGCCTCTTTCATTTGCTTTAGCAAGTAAATTTGACACGATAGGCTGCAGTTTCGAACAAATCTTCAAAGACAACTGGTTATGAAATTTCAAATTGCCTGTCTCATGACATATTTTTTGAGCATAGCTATTGTCATTTTCCACCTCTACAAAGGTTGGCATCTTTTCGATAATATCTGCCAGAATCATTTGCTCATCTAAAACGGCACTTATCTGCTCCACTTGTCTCCCTGCATATTGATCTAATGCTGTGTCAAATAATTCTTCCTTTGATGAAAAATAGCGGTAACAAAGTCCCTGAGCAACATTCATTTCTCTCGCAATATCTGAAATAGATGTTTTTTCATAACCTTTCTCATAGAAGACCTTCATTGCCGTATCTATAATTTCCTGCCTTCTTTCTTCTGGTGCTTTTGTTATTCTGGTCATAAATCCGATCACCTCTTTTCCCGTCCTTACCAAGTACAACATATCATACTTGTATAATAATGTCAATGAATTTTATTCATTCATTTTTAGATAATATACCTTTTTCAGAATAATAGATGATTGAGATTACACAACATTTCATTTGCCTATACGAAGATTAACTCTTCCCCGATAATCTCCATCGCACGAGCCTGTATGTTATTCATTTTCTGTATCCAAACAAACTGATTCTCGTTTTTTAGTTCTTCTGTCACTCCTTCTGCTTTTTTCATTTGCTTCACAATTTGTTCAAAGCGTATTGTTGCCTGTTCGTCCACATCTGCTAAATGTTTGTCCAGCTTTCCAGTAAGAAGCATGGACTGATACCATCCCGGCTTATACTCCTTCAGATAAGTTCTTCTGAGCATACCATATTTCCCTATGATTCTGGTTTCCTCTGAACGCAATTCCAATTCAGGCAGCAAATAGTCACCTGCTTGTCTATACGTTATTTCCAATAGTGTCACCTCTTTCGTTATAATACAACTTGAAACCTCTGGTTTCTCATTGAACTGTCAGGTAAAATCAAATATTCACTTCGTTCGTACTTAATTTTCTGCCGACAACTCATGTTACATCATTGCTGCAAACCTCTCATCAAACTGGATTTTCGATTCCAACCCGGGCAGATTTTCCTCTGAATCCATTGAAAGTGTTTCGTTTCTGTTTTGGGGAAAATGAGCGGAAACACTTATTTTATCGGGCTTCTATCGATGTAACCTTATTATAACGTCCTCCCCGCTTCAGACTATCGCATCCGGCATTATCACAGAGCAGACCAGAAGCATCGAAAATATGAAACAGATTCGCTGCAGCTGCATGGAAACTGAAAATACAAGGGCAGATCAGATCCGATATCAGGACCGGATGAATCAGATAAAACAAACTATGTTTACAAAAATGGAAAATGCCCGCACCACCGGTCATATCAACTGCGACTTTATGCGGGAAATGATTCCGCACCATATGGGAGCTGTCGAGATGGCCTCCTTAACCCTTGCATATCCCATCTGCCCGGAGCTGCGCCCCATCCTGCAGGCTATCATCACCTCCCAGCAGAAGGGAATCTGCCAGATGCAGACGCTGCTCCAGAATCTGGGATATTGTTCTCTCCGCGGCCAATAGCATGCCCATTCGGGTATACCGCCTTTTATGCCCTTCGGGCCGGCGGGCTTCGTCAGGCTTCGCCCGATAAGGGATACGCTGCAATACAGACCGCTTTCTGGGTTCCGGACTGCCCAGCACTTCTTTCATCCCTGCAGCCCTGCGTCCTTCTGCCACTTTTTTCTTGCCCCGGCAGTATCCCTCCTTTATAATAAGGGTATATAAGATTTTTCTTCCTGTTAAAAGTGAGAATTCCCATGATAAAGGAGGCCTTTATGGAACTGATTGAAATGATGAAAAACCGCCGCAGCGTGCGCACCTACACGGATGAAGCCATTCCGGAGGAAAAGCTTACATTGATTCTTCAAGCCGGGCTCTTATCCGCTTCGGGCCGCGCAATCCGTCCCTGGGAGTTTATTGTAGTACGGGATAAGGAGATGCTGTGTAAAATGGCCGGCTGCAGAGAGGGCTCGGCCGATATGCTTAAGGGCGCTTCCTGCGCAATCGTGGTCCTTGCTGACCCGCAGAAAACAGATGTATGGACCGAGGACTGTTCGATTGCCATGGCAAATATGCACTTGATGGCAGACAGCCTGGGCATCGGCAGCTGTTGGATTCAGGGCAGGCTCCGGACCGCTGCCGGAGGGAAGGAGACCTCAGAAGAATATCTCCGCTCCCTTCTCCATTTCCCGGAAACCTGCTGTCTGGAGGCGATACTGTCTCTGGGCATTCCAAAATCCCATCCCAAGCCCCGGACACTGGAGGAGCTTCCGATGGAGAAGATACATTGGGGAGTTTATTGAATATGCTGCACAAAAAGGAGAGGCTGCAGCTTTACGCTGCTGTCTCTCCCTACAATACACTAAAGCGAAGCCCTCTTACACCATTTTCGGAAAGTGTAGTAATAGAAAAATTTCTGATTTTTCATACTCTTTAAAACTGAAATATCCCTTTTATCTGTTCACATCCTCAACAAAATTTTCTTTATACGCTTCAATCACCTGCCTAAGATAGACAATATATTCTTCTATATTATCTATCCTGCTTAATTTCCGATAAACCGACCGTAAGTGATCCAGCTCGCTGCAGTATACCTCGTCTGTTCGGTTCTTTTCGAACTGCTCATAACATAGCTTCAAATAGTCGCAGAAAATCAATCCTAATTTATCATTATACATCCTGTCAATATGCTTTCGGCTATTCTTAAGCCGATCATCATTTTGGTATAGCTCAAATATACTCCATCTCCCCGAAAGGTAGTCATTTAAGAGTTTCAGGATCTTTGAAAGTAATTTTCCCTTAGGTGAGCTGCCCTCTTTTTGAGCCATATCCTGCAGTATTTTCATGCTCCACTGCTCATCATATGCCGTGCTTTTTTCACACATCGTTTTTATTACCAATGCCAGTCTCCATATGGAAGTATTAATCGAAACATTGGGGTTTCTTAATTGATCTGTTGTTTCCAGAACGGTATCAATATATTCTTCCGCCGTAAGCCCCAGCAACAATATACTAATCAAATCTGCAAAGGATTCCTTAAAAATATGGACGTTGCTGTCCACGATATTATTCATACACCTTTCGTCCGGCATATGTGTACCGGGAACCGTCATTCGAATTAAAAATTTGTTTTTTTGCTCCTCGAATTCATCCTGAAATGCTCTGCTCATTTCAATTTTCTCGGATGGGCTCATATTTTGATTCCTATAGGCGCTCATATTTTCCGCATGGGCGGCTTCACCGATCTCATTCATCAAACTGACATTCCCTAAAAGCGTATTTTGAGCACTGATCCAGAGATCGTCCAGTATATAGTCAGCATGATATCGATCTTCCAGACTTCGATCTCCATTTCCCAGTTTCTCTATTTGAGCACAATATTTATCCGCCTCCTCCCTTAACGCTTCTAAATATCTCTCTTCAAATCGCTCAATCGCCCATTTCGTACAATATTGATGCATCCCTTCGTCCAGAATCAGAAGCGTGCTGACTGACTTTACGATAGACTTCAGCATAAATTCATACCGCTCCTTTCTCATTCGGATTCCTCTTCCCACAAAATGCGCCGCTTCATGCGCCATTACCACCAATTGATTTTTTGCATCATACATTTGATTTTCCGGTATCTCCACTAAAAGCAGGCGGTTAATTTGTGATGCATGGGGAAGCAGCCTTTGAACCTTCAAATATTCAATCATTCCAGGACATATCATAAATTCATAATTATGTTTTACATCCACATGCTTATTAAGAATATCTCTCAGCAAACTAAAATATGCTGTATAGAAGGTACTGAGCTGTACGGGAGCCTCATAAATTCTGGCATTCAATTCTACATTCTGAATAAATTGGCGCTCCAGGCGGACAGAATTCTGTGTTAAAAGATTGATTGCATAAAAAAACTTGGAAATATCACTTAGTATGGCCTCCCGTTTTCGACTTTTTACATCTCCAATCAATTCCAGAAGCATTTTCATGGGTGCATATAGCATCGCATAAGTATAATCAATATATTCTATATTCTCATATTTCTGCAGAGAGTTTATAATCTGCAGGATTGCCTTGTAATACATTTTTTCTCGGCTTTCATAGTCTTTGCTCGCTGTTTCATAAAATTCAAGACATTTTTCCCGAAGTTCCGCACACATCGTCCGCACTCTTCTTCCGGCAATTCCATTTGCCTCGAACAAGACACCCTTTTTAAACTGCTTTTTTGTTCTTGATTGAAGCACTAAAGCAGTAATTCCAACTGCAGCTTTTCTGTAGAAATCCTGATTCGTGCTCGATAAAATTCCATACTGATCACGGTAGAGCCTCCAAAATTTTTCGGATGGAATCCGCTCCAAAAGGATTACCTCATCCTCACATCCAAGCACTGGATATGTATAAATACCGGCTCCTTCAATATCCTCTATATACTCCTCCAGTCCCTCCTTCAAAAATTGTATTGAGCCGGGTTCCTTTTCAATGACCCGCAGGCATACCTTATCAATAATCCGGGGGCCGTCCGCAAATTGATAATTCGGGGAATTCAGGCATTTCTTATTTACCCCGCTGATCGAAAAGCTGTCATAAATAACAGAACGCTCCAAAGTTCCGGCCTTTTTCCTCTGATGGAAATAATCAATCAGCTCTGCTCCAGATGAATACTCCCTGCTTCGGATCACGACGATCAAATCATTATTGTCCAATGATAAATATGTAATCAAACGGATGCCGTCATCCTGCATTTCTTTTTCTATTTTTGATTTCAAATTAAGAATAGAATCTACCTTTAGGTTCAGACGAAGCATTGTAATAAATAGGAACGGACGCTCATCCTTTTCCGTTCGGTCTTCCCAAAACTCCTGATCTTTTATCACCTCCTGCCCGTTTTCACTTCGAAAGAGATAGATTATCTGAGACGTATATTCTCCCCTCATTTCCTTTACCTGGGCAGCCAGGGCATCCCACATCTGCCTAAGCGTAAAGCTATCATCCTTCACCAGATTCTCTCCAATGCTAATACCGTCATAATATCCCAATGCCTCATATTCCCATTTTTGAACCTTTTCTGACGGCGGCACAAAATTATTAAAAAAAGTAATCGGCCTGCAGATATTCATCCTACATTCCCCCTCACATTCTCTGACAAAACGCATACAATCTTCCCAAAATAGTCTGCGGAATTTTATCATTTCTTCCCTTCAGTTCAGTCTGCAGTGCTTTTACAACATCATATTCTTCAATAGCATCTACCAAATCCAAATCCAGTAAAAAATGATAGCATTCTGTCATTTTTATTTTTACATCCTCCGTATGAAATTCCGCTGCCTCATCCAGGCAGGGATCGCTGACCAGCAAATCCGCCATGTACAGGGCCTCCTCGTTTACATTGCAGTAAAGCTCCAAAAAAACACAGATACATCCAATCAGTTCAGAAAAACACCTGATGTCATTCATGTTTTTGCAAATAACCGGCAGAATATCCTTTAAACATCCTTCTGTGATATTCAAATTATTTGATGACAGGATCCCCAATAAAACCCCCTTTATAAAATATTCTCCAGAAGAATTTTTATAATTTGTTTTTAACAGCTCTTTTTTCAGCATTTTATAATGCCACGAGGTAGTAGTCTGTAAAGTTCCTTCACATTCCTCCACCAGCCAATGTGCAAAGTAAAAGCTGTATTCAAATATACATCGGCATCCATTATGATCCACACCGCATCCAGGATTTGCCAAAATGTCCGCCAATTGTTTTAAAATCTCCCGTTCTTCTATTCCGTCAATTTTTGTGTTTCGTTCTAAAATCTCTTTTAAATCATCTTCCGCTTGCTCATATCCAAAATCTTTTCTTTTTATATAGTTGTTTTCGCTACAATTATCCGCCGCATTATTTTTCAAAAGCTTCCGCAGATCTTCCTTAGCTTTATTTAGAATTACTGCTCCGTCATTTTCATATTTCTTATACCACTTTACAACCTGGCAAAGCCAGTCCATAATCAGAGCATACCCAATGAGTACAGCACAAACCTCTACAAGATTCAGCATCAGGAATTCTGTCACAATAATAACCACAGCACAGACCAGTAATCTGCGAAACTTTTCTTTGGAAATAGGAGGCCCGTCCAATTTAGCAATAGGATAATCATGAATTTTCCCCAAGCGGTATGGGTAAATCGTTTGAATCATCGCAATAACTAACGCAAATAAAGAAAAAAAGGAAGCTGCATTTTTTAAAGAGCTTTCCGATATATTATGATAAAAGGAATGCAGAATCAAACGCCAGCTTTTCATTCCATATAAGCTGCAGGTATCCAACATTTCCGATGCCTTCATATTTTGCAAAAAACAGCATGCAGCTGCCGTATGTTCATATGTTAATTCACTGTAATTCCAAATAAACACTATTACTAACAGAATATAAGGAAATCCGTTTTTCAAAAGCTTCCAGATTTTTTCCAACGGTAATCTTTCATTATATTTCCCAGTATTCCATATCGAATTTCTATCTCCAGATATCTTTCCCTGCATTTTTGTTGCCACTTTCCTACGAAAAACTCCCATTGCAGAAATTCTGTCAATGGGAGTTAGTCTTTCTTTTATTCTTTTGTAATCAGGCCGCTCTATAAAAAGTCCTCTTCTTTAAAGTATGCACTTTCGTTTCTCGAAGTCTTTCCTCTGGCGCTATAGCATGTTGGGGTGAAATATTTGCTTTCACTCTTATCCACTTTTTTTTCTTTAGAAATAGGAACAGCCCGTGTTTTCTTTAAATACATGGCCACCATATCCCTTCTTAAATCCGCACACTAATAATATACACAATATCGGCCACATTATCCACAGTTTACAAACAGTATACGGATTCAAAGACAGAGAAGGCAGGGCATAAAATCCTCGCCTTTCTCCATCTGTCACTTGCATTATTCCTCAGCAATAGCCGCCTGAGCTGCTGCCAGTCTTGCGATCGGCACACGGAACGGTGAGCAGGATACGTAGTCAAGGCCAATCTTATGGCAGAACTCTACGGAAGACGGATCTCCGCCGTGCTCGCCGCAGATACCTACGTGAAGCTCCGGACGTACCGGCTTGCCTAATTTGATTGCCATCTCCATCAGCTTACCAACGCCGATCTGATCCAGTTTAGCGAATGGGTCGTTCTCGAAGATCTTTGCATCATAGTATGCATCCAGGAACTTACCGGCATCATCACGGGAGAAGCCGTATGTCATCTGTGTTAAGTCGTTGGTACCGAAGCAGAAGAACTCAGCCTCTTTTGCGATCTCGTCAGCTGTCAGAGCCGCACGCGGGATCTCGATCATAGTACCTACCTCGTATTTAAGCTCTACACCTGCTGCTGCGATCTCAGCATCTGCAGTCTTAACAACGATATTCTTTACATACTTTAACTCTTTTGCATCGCATGCAAGCGGAATCATGATCTCCGGCTTCACATTCCAGTCAGCATGTGCCTTCTGAACATTGATAGCAGCGCGGATAACAGCCTTAGTCTGCATTACAGCGATCTCCGGATAGGTAACAGCCAGACGGAGTCCGCGGTGACCCATCATCGGGTTGAACTCATGCAGGGAAGCGATGAGAGCCTTGATGTCCTCAACAGACTTGCCCTGAGCGTCAGCCAGCTTCTGAATGTCCTCTTCCTCAGTCGGAACGAACTCATGCAACGGCGGATCCAGGAAACGGATGGTAACAGGATTACCCTCCAGAGCCTCGAATAAGCCCTCAAAGTCGCCCTGCTGGTACGGAAGGATCTTATCAAGAGCAGCTTCTCTCTCTTCTACAGTATCAGCACAGATCATCTCACGGAATGCGGCAATTCTGCTCTCCTCGAAGAACATATGCTCGGTACGGCAAAGGCCGATACCCTCTGCACCCAGCTCTCTTGCCTTCTTGGCATCAGCCGGAGTATCTGCGTTGGTTCTTACCTTCAGTCTTCTATATTTGTCAGCCCATGCCATGATTCTTCCGAACTCACCGGCGATGGTTGCGTCAACGGTCGGGATAATACCGTCATAAATATTGCCGGTAGTACCATCAATGGAAATCGGATCTCCCTCGTGGAATTCTTTGCCGGCTAAGGTAAACTTCTTGTTCTCCTCATCCATAGTAATGTCGCCGCATCCGGATACACAGCATGTACCCATACCGCGGGCAACTACAGCTGCGTGAGAGGTCATACCGCCGCGAACTGTTAAGATACCCTGGGAAACCTTCATACCGGTAATATCTTCCGGAGAGGTCTCAAGACGAACCAGGACTACCTTCTCGCCCTTTGCTGCCCAGGCCTCAGCATCCTCAGCAGTAAATACGATCTTACCGCAGGCAGCACCCGGAGATGCGCCAAGACCCTTGCCCATCGGAGTAGCAGCCTTTAATGCCTTAGCATCGAACTGCGGATGAAGCAGAGTGTCAAGGTTACGCGGATCGATCATGGCAACAGCCTCTTTCTCTGTTCTCATGCCCTCGTCAACCAGATCGCAGGCGATCTTTAATGCAGCCTGAGCGGTTCTCTTACCGTTACGTGTCTGCAGCATGAATAATTTACGATCCTGGATGGTGAACTCCATATCCTGCATATCTCTGTAGTGAGTCTCCAGAGTATTGCAAACCTGAACGAACTGCTCGTAAACTTCCGGCATAACCTCAGCAAGAGCTGCGATCGGCTGCGGAGTACGAACACCGGCAACTACGTCCTCGCCCTGAGCGTTGATTAAGAACTCGCCCATCAGCTTCTTCTCGCCTGTTGCAGGATCACGGGTGAATGCAACACCGGTACCGGACTCATCAGACCAGTTACCGAATGCCATCTCCTGTACGTTTACAGCAGTACCCCAGGAATACGGGATATCGTTGTCACGACGGTATACGTTTGCACGCGGGTTGTCCCAGGAACGGAATACAGCCTTAACTGCGCCCATTAACTGCTCCTTCGGATCATCCGGGAAGTCAACACCGATTTTTGCTTTATATTCAGCTTTGAACTGATTTGCCAGTTCCTTCAGATCAGCAGCAGTTAACTCGATATCCTGAGTTACGCCTCTCTCTGCTTTCATCTTATCAATGAGTTCCTCGAAGTATTTCTTGCCTACTTCCATAACTACGTCAGAATACATCTGGATGAATCTTCTGTAGCAGTCGCGGGCCCATCTCTCGTTGCCAGTCTTCTTAGCAACTACCTCAACTACTTCTTCGTTCAGACCAAGGTTTAAGATGGTATCCATCATACCCGGCATGGATGCTCTTGCACCAGAACGAACGGAAACTAATAATGGATTCTCCTTATCACCAAACTTCTTGCCGGTGATCTCCTCCATCTTAACGATGTACTCGTTAATCTGTGCCTGGATCTCGTCATTAATCTGACGGCCATCCTCATAGTACTGGGTACAAGCCTCTGTGGTAATGGTAAAACCCTGCGGTACCGGAAGACCTAAGTTGGTCATCTCAGCAAGGTTTGCGCCCTTACCGCCTAACAGGTTTCTCATGTTGGCATTGCCTTCACTGAACAAATAAACCCATTTTGCCATAAGTTTTCTTCCTCCTAATGTTATTATGTTTACATTTGCATGCTCCGATGGGACAGAACAACTGCCTGTCCACAAACAGCGGTCCCCAGGCCGCCTGCCGCAGATGCGCCTCAAGCACACACCCAAATACACACTATCCGTCAGCCTGTCATGCTTCCGGGTAATGTACATTTGGATATGCGCTTGTTTGATCTGTCCATCGTGAATATTATAACATAATCTGGGGCCTAGTAAAGGGGTTTTCTTGAATTATTCCAAATTTTTTCAAGATTAAAACGGAATTTCAGACACATAGTTCAAGGCTAAGAGGACCATAAAAATCGACTGATTGCCGAAATTAATCTGGAGCTATTTTAGAGCCGTTTTATGTCACGCCACTTTTCAGGCGGTTTTTAGATGGACTTTTTGCTGACTTTGCTGACTTTTTTCGGATTTTCCTTGTATTGAAATGCATTTTATACTATAATTCTTTTATTCTAAGCGGCTTTCTACCCGCTTTGATTCTAAGCCTTTTAGGCTTTCTGTGGTAATCATGATGGCTCCTGCCGCTGTTTTCCACCTTTTTATTCCACAAACTTCCGTTTCGCACCCTTTTCAAATTTGTTTACCTATGTTATCATGAAAGGAGAATTGCCTATGACAAATGTCAAAGCAAACCGCCGTTATAAAGATCGGCTGTTTCGGATTATTTTCAGTGAGAAAGAGGATCTGCTGAGCCTCTACAATGCAGTGAACGGCTCCTGCTATCAGGATCCGACAGAGCTGGAAATCACCACCATAGAGGACGTCTTATACATGGGGATGAAAAACGATATTTCCTTCCTCATCGAAAACTTTATGAATCTTTACGAGCACCAGTCCTCCAGGAATCCAAATATGCCGCTCCGCGGACTGTTTTACTTTTCCAGACTTTACAGCAGCTACATCGAGAGCCGGCAGCTCGATATCTACTCCAGCAAGCTTCTGATGCTTCCTGTGCCCCGTTACATCGTGTTTTATAACGGAACAAAGACAGAGCCTGAGGTTCAGACTCTCCGGCTGTCGTCTTCGTTTGAGAGAACGGACACCGGACAGGAGCTCGGCCTGGAATGTATCGCTACGGTTTTGAATATTAATTATGGACAGAATCAAAAACTGATGGAGGGCTGTGCAAAGCTTCGGGAATACGCTTATCTCATAAATCAAATCCGGGAGGCTTTGGGACGGGGCATGCGGCTGGAGGCAGCCGTTGACCGGGCGGTTCAGAACTGCCTGCAGAACGGAATCTTAACGGACTTTCTGACCAGACACAGGGAGGAGGCGAAGCTGTTGATTTTATCAGAATATAATGAAGAGCTGCATCAAAAAACTACTTACAAGGAAGGGTATGAGGATGGAGAGGCTCAGGGAATTCAAATCGGAGAGACCCGTGGAATTCAAATCGGAAAGGCCCAGGGAATTCAAATCGGAGAGGCTCAGGGAATCTTGATTGGACAGAATAGGATGAATGCTTTGTTTCAAAAGCTGATTGCGCAGCAGCGGATCGATGACTTGAAACGGGCAACGGAGGATCCGGAATTTCAGAAAATGCTTTTAGAGGAATTTGACTTGTAGGGTGAATTTTGGTGGAAATTGCTCCCTTCGTTACATAAAATGAAACAAATCCCCTTCCAGAAGGCTTATAGCTGCGCTGAAAGGGGATTCAATATCTTTGGATTTCGGTACGGACAACCATCTGGCGACAGTTAATGTTGTCAAAATAGAACATTTTTCAAGGGAGGATGTTCCTTTTGAATATTCTTGTGTGATGAAATCGCACAAGAATATTCATTTTTCAAACCGATTTACCTATGCTACTATGAAACGAGAAATGCTCGGTACCGAAATAACGTCATAAGATTCAGATAGTAAAATACAAGGATATTTTGTATTAAATATAGCTGCAAAGGGGAAAATCATGGCAAATAAAAAGCAGGTTCATGAATTTGCATTAAGATGGGCCGATAAGTTCCGTGACCAGAAAATTCATTACATGGAATTGGTGGATCATCACATGGCAGACGATTGCGCTTTGCTTGGTTTTAAAATGGACTGTGGCCAGGCCTTTGCCGAACGGTACGGTCAGGCAGCCAGCAATTATGAGGAGCTTGACAAAATCATTCATGAAGTCACGGATATCGATCTCCTTGGTTCAGCAGTCTATTCCCGATGGCGTTATTTTAACCACTGGGCATATAGCGGGGCAGAAATTCTGGAATTTGAGAATCGATCCTGGTTTCTTTTGGCTTTAGAGAGGCTGGCGGTTCTTACTGATGATACACCGCTCAAAATTCAGGGTAAGAGGGAGCATACTGTTCCGTCTGTTCCAGTATGCCGAGATCCTGGAATAAGTGCATCCAATGTCTCTGATGAAAATAATAAACCGGATATGGTAAATCGGATCACAGTAAACTACTATCATGTAACAAGAAGAAAGCCCAAGTATCCTATCAACGCAGCGGAAGAATATGTCACATGGGAGTACTGCGAATCGTTTATCATAGACAGAAAAACTAAGACCATTGAGCATACTCAGGACATCGGAACTGAATGCACCATTACCCAAAAATACAAAGTTGAAAATAGGGTGGAGAATCTTCTTGATGCGCTGGAGGCGAAATACCTATTTACGCATACTGAAGGCAATCCCCCTGATGTTGTCGAAAATCCAAACGAATCGCGAGACTACACCATTGTCATAGAATTTAAGGACAGCCCCAAAAAGGTTATTCAAGGAAGTTTTGACAAAAGAGGGCTTCCTGATGATTGGGCAATTTTTGCTACTACTGTGTCTAAATTTATGCGTTCTTTTGGTCAAGGCGAAATTTTTAACCCTTCTGTGTATAGCAGCTTAAAGCGCAGAAAAGATGACATTATTTATTGCAGTGTAATCTTTGAGGATGGCTCCCGGAGCTATTACTACATTGCAGACGATGACAGTATCGAGGTCGGTGATTTTGTTCTTGTTCCTGCTGGTACGGACAACCATCTGGCGATAGTTAATGTTGTCAAAATAGAACATTTTTCAAGGGAGGATGTTCCTTTCCCAGTGGAAAAAACAAAGCATATCATTCGGAAATGTACGGAGGAGGACTTTCTTAATCTGCTGCTTTAGACAAAGAGAATCTTCCATTTCACAGCAGCAACAAAATCTCAAAAGTTCTCTTGTCAAACACGGTTCGGGATTTATTACCCAAAAACCATATAAATCCTAACCGTATTTCTAATACGGATTTGTCATATAAAATTCTCTGGATTACTTCTTAAGTATGTCCTTTTTCTTTATCTGACAACAAAACATTTCTTATTTTAATGATGTACTATAAATCTTTTTCATAAAACTCTGGAGTATAATATAAGATTCTTGTTCCTGCCTCCTCAAACTGAAAAGGCACATAAAGTAAATCTTTCAACGCCTCCTTTACTTTCACTTGTTTATCTTGTTCTACATAGAACAAAAGAAAGCCACCCCCTCCAGCTCCCAAAAGTTTACCACCAAGAGCTCCTGCAGATAAGGCTTTTTGATATAACTCATCTATAGAATTAGTAGAAATTTTAGAAGAAATTCCTCGCTTCAATCTCCATGTATAATCAAGCAACCTTCCAAATTCATTAATATCAGTATA
>Ga0129309_1000715_pt1 | contig 22885 bp, 19 predicted proteins | sample L1105metagenome_FD_94439 | JGI IMG/M metagenome (GOLD analysis project Ga0129309, IMG submission 94439) | Ring-tailed lemur group fecal microbial communities from Wisconsin, USA - L1105 metagenome | ecosystem: Host-associated > Mammals > Digestive system > Large intestine > Fecal | place: USA...
CTTGAGGAATACCATCAATGACGATCAACGGAGAAGTATTACCGGTTAAGGATGAAGTTCCACGTAATTGGAACTTATACTCTCCATTCGGGTCGCCGGCATTTGGTTTGGATATATTCAAACCTGCCACTTTACCTTGCAACATACCCATTGGGTCAGACTGTACGCCCTTAATCAAGTCTCCCTCCTTCAAGCCTGCAACAGAGCCGGTCAATTCTTTCTTTTTCTGAGAGCCATATCCCACGGCTACCACTTCTTGAAGTCCGATACTTTCTTCCTCCAAGCTCACATTTATCGTGTTCTTTCCATTTACCGGAATCTCTGCGGTCTTATATCCAATATAAGAAACAATCAATACGGCATTTGATGATACATTCGAGATCTGATACATACCGCTTATATCAGAAATCGTACCGTTAGTCGTTCCTTTCACCGCTACATTGGCACCAATGATCGGTTCGCCTGTCATAGATTCCTTTACAACTCCTTTTACTGTAATCGTTTGCGCCATCATGGGAAAGAATAACGCCAAACTAACGATCAAAAACAGGGCCTTTCGAAGCCATACTTTCTTTTTTTGATTTTCCATAACTCATTCATTTAAAGTTGACATTGTTTTTACAAAAAACGACCGGAGATCTCAATGTGCTGTAATTCAATTCGTATGGTAATGGTTATATATAATAGAGTATTAAAATCCACCGGTCGTTGTTTTTAAGCATTCAATCGCATTAAACTTTCGGGAATTGCCACGGGCTTCTATAGCTCCGCTTCAAATACGCGTCCGCTTTCGGATTATCCACAAACTTACGAGCTTGCGGATCATACACAACACGAGTTCCCGTCAAATATGAGATATTAGCCATATGGGCTAGGATCGTCGCGAAAGCCCCTTTCTCGATCGGGCTGTTCGTCTCAATAGATTTATTTAATATACACTTACACCAATTCGTCGCATGGGCCTCAATACCGCCATCCTCGAACTTCCCGACAAGCTGGGAACGGTCGGTTAATAACTCCCCCTCCCGGTTCTTCTCTGGAATCAATTCATAACCTTCACGATTACATACTAAGGTAGCTTTACTTCCTACCCAAGCTACCCCTTGATTCCGATTATACAGGTGAGCGACTTGTTGTGCCCATTCTATATGGAAATTCTTATATTGGAAGATCGTTGTCTGGCAACTGGGAGTCTCATTAAAAGAGGTAGGATCTTTATAAGCCGTAGAGAATACCGCCTCCGGATATTCACGGTCACACAATCCTAACGCTTTCAATCCATCGAACGCAGAGTCTATCCAATGCACTCCCCAGTCGGTTTGCTGGCCGCCTCCATAATCCCAAAAGCCACGCCATCCACGAAAACGGTAATTATTAAATGGACGCTCGGGAGCCGGACCCAACCACATATTGTAATCTAATGTAGAAGGAACCGGAGAATCCGCTACGGCCGGACGTGGGTCCGTCGATTGGCAAAGCCATAGCTGAACTTTATAAACATCCCCCAACACACCGGATTTCAATATCTCATTAGCCGCCAAGAAATATCGTTGACTAGTCTGCCATAAGCCAGTTGTTACCACCCCTTTATATTTCTTTTGGAAATCCATCATCGAATGGCACTCCGGAATCGAATTACCAACCGGCTTTTCCACATAAATCGCCTTGCCCGCTTTTAAAGCCTCAGCGAAGATGTAAGGATGCCAATGATCCGGTGTTGCGATAATGACCCCGTCGATATCCTTATTTGCCAAGACTTCCCGGAAGTCACTATATGCCTTGATCGAAGTCGTTTGGTTCGGAAAGTCTTTTTTGAAACGTGCGATCTGCTCATCAAGTCTCACTTTGTTCACGTCGCACATGCCCACACAATGTACCCACGGATTATCAGTCAAAGCCCCTTGCAAATCACGGCATCCCATACCGACACCTATTACAGCGATATTCACCCGCCCATTTATAGTCTCTTCCTTATGAGAGACGGTAGGAGCTGCCGATGCCAAAAGAGGTGAGATACCTAAGCCAGCGGCCAACATCGTCGAGTTCTTTAAAAAATTCCTACGTGTAGTCATAAATCATTATTTTAAGGTTATACAATTTATAAATTACGAATCCATATATTACGGAAAGCCACTTCCACTCCATGATCTTGTAAGCTTAATGGCAGACGGCCATGCGCTACATATTTAGGTAAACCGGTATATGGGGTCGTTCCTTTCAGTACATAATTATTCTGTACTACGATACCGTTCAATACCACGGTAATCATAGCGGGAGATTCCAATTCATCGTTTGTCCCGAAACGGGGAGCTTTCCAATAAATATCATAAACCTGCCACTCATTTGTCTTCGTGAAAGCATTTACCAACGGTGCGCTTTGCTTATAAATACTGCCGACCCAGCCATTCACATACGTAGGATTATCCTCACAATCCAAAACCTGCACCTCATAACGGCTTTGTAACATAATGCCACTATTACCTTTCATCTGTAATGTATTATCCTTTCCCGGTGTAGGGGTCTTGAACTCGATATGTAACTGGCAATCTCCAAAATAATCTTTTGTCCGGATCGATCCGGTCCCGGAAGCCACAATCATCGCCCCATCCTTTACGGTCCATTTAGCGGGACCTCCATCTTTTCCCGCAGATTCCCACATAGAAAGATCTTTTCCATCAAACAGGATGATCGCATCGGAAGGAGCACCAGTTCCTACACCCGGCTTTACCTTAGGAGGAACCGGATAATACCATTCAGTACTCTCAGGTTTCCATCTTTCCGGTGGTCTTTGTTGTTGATTACTTTGTTGGGCGCTCATAAAAAACGCTCCACATAAAAGACTGATAAGAACAATCATTTTTTTCATGCTACATAGTATTAAATTAATGTTTCTATTTTCGCTCTATGAACAAGCTGCCGCAAATATATCACGCATACGAAAATTCCTCTTTTTCTATTTTATCAAAATCGTTTCCGATTGTCGCATAATACAAGTTCCAGCCTGTTTCCTCCGGTCATTGAGAAAATCGTATCAAGAATGAGACAATTTTACATGGCGAAGCAAGCCATACCCTTCCGTCATATTCCGTCTTCTCTCCCGGATTTCCTCCAAGGTTTGTAGATTCCCGATAGAAGGCATCTCATTTCGTCTAGCGTTATCCAAAAATTTCCACGCATACTCGGAAGCGATAGCGGAATCACGCATCAGCGGTAGGCGGGAATGAAAAACTCCGGTCCGTACGGAATCTGCGAACAAATCACATAGCGTACTTATATTTTTCCCCCCATAGGGCTTCTCGATCCGGTGTGTTTCATTAACACCTCTCAACTCCACGACCGCAGTCTTAAAATCATGACTCATCCGGGCGATTCCTTTCGTTCCTATTACATCTATGTAAGAGTTATGCGTTTGGTCTTTCGATAATTGTCCATACACATGCCCTTGTGTTATATCAAATACCACCCCGTTCTCAAATGTCCCGTGACATTGCAACCACCAAGGTTCGGGATAATCCCACATCCGGATCGCCTGCGCATGCCATGTCTTATACTCGCATCCGGCATACCACCGGGAAATGTCCACATAATGCATTCCGCAATCATGAAAAGACGGACCTTCATATTCATGACCTTCACCCGGAGCCAACCCCGGAGTCATATGGCAAATGCGAATGATCGCCAAATCTCCGATCTCTCCTCTCCGGATAAATTCTTTAATCGTATTATGGTACCAAGAATTACGCAAATACAAATTAACGGTCGAGAACAAACTTGAGTTTTCCACGCATTTCACGACCTCCCATTCATGCTCGATCGTATCTGCGACCGGTTTCTCTGAGATGACATGTTTGCCAAATGCCATTGCCTTCTTAATTTGCCTCAACCGGGAATCCGCCAATGTAAATAAACCGACCACTTGTACTTCCGGGTCCTCGAATACAACTTGCTCATCCGCTACGATTCGGGATGTCGGCGACTTTCTCCTTGCCAAATCTCGTGCCTCTGGGTCCGTATCGCAGATGTAAAGTACCTCCCATTGATCGCTCTTCCGCATCTCCTCCAAATAAAATCCACCCATGCGACCAAAACCTATTATACCTACTTTTACTTTTTGATTCATATTCTATCTTTTAAAGATTCACACTGTTTTTGCCAAAATTAAAGCCCCTTGAGTCAAACAGTATTACACTTTTCTCTCAAAATTATTACCTATCGTCTCAACAAACAGTCTTGCAAGGAACGGCTTTTAAAGCCAAAAACCGAAGTCTGGACATTGAAACAAAATGAAAAACAATGATACGATACTGCTATGGAAAGTCTAGGAAAAGGCTTTATATTGCGCATGAAATACAAGGGAGATCTATGAAAAAAAACTTGATGAATTATTTATACGTCCTATTATTTGTAGTAACCGCAATAGAGCTCAACGCCCGGTCATACTACTTTAAATCCTATGAGGTAGAAGATGGATTAAGCAATAATAACGTGACATGTTGTGTCCAAGATCATTATGGCTTTATGTGGTTTGGAACACGGGACGGGCTCAATCGATTTGACGGGAACAAATTCCATATCATAAAAAATCAAACCAAGCAGAGAGGGACTTTAATAAGTAGCTGGATTACCGACTTGGCGATAAGCCCTTCCGGTGAACTCTGGGTGGGTACTAATATGGGAGTACAAAAATACGATTACCAAACCGATACTTTTTCCTTGATAAAGTTCACGAAAGGAATCGGCTGTACCTATCTGGAATTTGATCACCAAGGGAATCTATGGATGCTGTTATCCGGCTTTTCTCTTATTAAATATAATGAGCAATCCGAGCTACACCAAAACTACCTGTATAAGGATAGTGATCCGATCACCTCTTTCTATATCACCCCCCAAGATCAGATCTGGGCCACCACGCTAAACGGCAATGTCGTCCTCTTAGACCCGACCGATAACAAATTCATCCCTCTAAATATCCATAACGGTAGCGACACCCTACATATAGATAATATGACGACTCTATGGGCATCCCCGTCCGATAATACATTACTGATAGGTACAAGCGATAACGGAGTCAAACAAGTCAATATACAAACAGGTGTTTGCCGAAATGTTCTTACCCAGCAAAAGAACAGCCCCCTCTATACCCGGGATATTTTCCAAGTGACAAACGACGAGGTATGGATCGCCACCTACAACGGTATCTATATCTACCAAATCCCCTCAAACAAGACCTTTCACATAGAACAAGACAAATGCGATCCATATTCACTATCCAATAACGCTATCAAACAGTTTTGCAAGGACCGGGAAGGTGGCTTATGGATCTGTACGGATAATGGGGGCATTAATTACCTTCCCCCTTATCTCAAATTCAAGAAAGACTACAATATACCCGGGCAAAAAACAATTAACGGTGATATTATCCATGATATTTGCCAAGACGCTAACCATAATATATGGATAGGAACCGAAGATGCTGGTCTCAATAAACTCGACATCCGTACGCAAACCTATAAGAACTTCCAAGATAAAGACGGTCTTTCCCAAAGCTGTATCCACGGGCTTACCGTGATTGGAGACTATCTATGGATCGGGACACACGCTAACGGGGTAGACGTGATGGATATCCGTACGGAGAAAATCATCAAGCATTATACGATCGCCCCGAATCCTTACGCCTCCCAAAACGATATCATCGTATATCTCTATAAAACCCGGAAAAATAACTTGCTCATAGCTACGGCATCCGGCATGTATCAATATAATCCGGAGAAAGATATTTTCGAGCCTCTCGATCAATTCCCCGGTAATTGCAGGATACAAACGATCTTCGAGGATCACGAAGGGGTTATATGGGCCGGAACATTCAATATCGGATTATATTATTTCGACCCAATCCGGCAAAAACACGGCGAATTTAAATTGGATTCCATAAACACGAACGCCAACCGGACGATCAATCACATCCATGAGGATACTAAAAACAATCTATGGTTCGCTACCGGAAACGGAGTGAAAATGTACGACCGGAATTTAAAGAGTACGACAAAATACACGACTCAAGACGGCCTACCCAGTAACGTCATTTACCGGATCGAGGAAGACCCTAAAGGCCACATGTGGATCAGTACCACAAATGGCCTAGCCGTACTTAACCCGGTCAATCAAGAGATCAAGGTGTTCAAAAAAGAACATGGGCTCCTGTCCAATCAATTCAACTATAACTCTTCTTTAAAAGCTAAAGACGGCAAATTATATTTCGGGACCTTGAAAGGCTTGGTCCGGTTCCACCCCGATAATATCCAACAGTTCTCTATCCAACCGAAGATTTATATGACACAAATCAATTATTCGGACCCCGACCATAATCTATTGAGGCAAAAAGACATCACTTTTAAAAAAGGGATCACCTTAGAACATAATCAGTCCACATTCTACATCGACTACACATCATTAGGCTACCAAGCCCCCAACCTCACCCAATACGCCTATTGCATGGAAGGGTTAAGTTCCAAATGGTATCATGTGGTGGGCGAGAACCGGGTTTATTTCACGAAACTACCGCCCGGTAATTATACGTTCAAGGTGAAGGCGGCGAACCTGTCCGGTATTTGGAATGATGAGCCGGCGATGTTCCAGATTACGATCCTTCCCCCATGGTGGCTCTCTACCAAGGCGTTAATCCTATATGGGATTATCGCTATCGGATGCGTAGTGTTGCTGATCTTTATCATTTCCCGGCATAATAAGGCCAATATACAGCAGAAAATACAGGAGTTCGAGAATGAAAAGGAGAAGGAGCTTTATCAAGCTAAGATTGATTTCTTCATCAATATCGCTCATGAGATACGTACGCCCCTGACTTTAATTAAAAGTCCTCTGGAGAAAGTAACACGGGACATCAAGCTATCTCCCAGCGCAAAGAATTATCTGACAATTGTGGATAAAAACGCGAACCGGCTACTGGATCTGGTGAATCAACTACTGGATTTCAGGAAGACGGAAATCGAGGGATATAAACTAAACTTCATACATACGGACATCATCGCATTGATGCAAGAGACCTTTGAGCGTTTCCACGACACGGCGGAACAGGAGGCATTGCAAATGATTATCGAGTGTAACGTGAAATCTTTCTACGCCTTTATCGATAAGGAGGCTTGCACGAAGATACTCAGCAACCTCCTATCGAACGCTATTAAATACGCAAGAAGCAAGATCATCGTCCGGTTCGAGGCGCAAGATGGCGAGCGATTCACGATCGATATCATGAACGATGGAAAGCCCATCTCGGAGGAGATAAAAGAAAAGATCTTCGAGCCTTTCTACCGGGATGACTCCTCTATCCATAAATCCGGGACCGGGCTCGGACTACCCTTGGCCCGTTCTTTAGCGGAGATGCACGAGGGATCGTTGACGTTGGAGGAATCTCCGGCCGGGCTTATCATCTTTAGATTACGTTTGCCGGTGAACCAACCGAACTCATTAAAACTAGAGGAAGAGAAAGCAGAGGTCCTGACCAACCCTGCCAGCGAGCGGAAATATGTCACCCAAGAATCCCGCCCGACGGTTCTCGTGGTGGAAGATAACACCGAAATGCTCCATTTCATCGGTCAAGAGATCAATGTCCATTACAATGTTGTCACCGCCGGTAATGGTGAGGAGGCGATTGCCCGTCTTCAGGAATATGGCATCCAATTAATCATCAGCGATATCATGATGCCTGCCATGGATGGTTTCACCTTATTGAAAAAGATAAAGACTAATCTGGAGTTCAGCCATATCCCGATCATCCTCCTGACGGCTAAGAACACCTTGCAATCTCGCATGGAAGGGCTTGAGCTGGGGGCGGACGCTTACATCGACAAACCTTTCTCCATGGATCTATTGCTTACCCAAGTGACGAACCTGCTGAACAACCGGAGCAATATGCGTGCCTATTATTTCAACTCGCCGATTGCCAATATCAAATCCATGGCTTACACGAAGGCGGACGAGAAGTTCTTGAAGAAACTGAACGATATCATCGACAGCCATATAAACGACGTGAACCTAGACGTGGACATGATAGCGGACTTGATGAATCTAAGCCGTCCGACCCTTTACCGTAAAATCAACGGCCTGTCGAACGTAACGCCCAACGAGTTGATCAAGATCAGCCGGCTAAAGAAAGCCGCCGAGTTGATCCTTCAAGGCGATATGAGGATTTACGAGATCGCCGAGGCGGTTGGTTTCAACTCGCAATCCTATTTCAGCCGGGCCTTCTCCAAGCAATTCAACATGAGCCCCTCGCAATACGCGAAAGAAAATAATATCGAATTGAAATAGCCCGCTAGGAAGAATAGGTCTGGAACCAGCGGGTTACCTTCTCGCTATACGTCTTGGAGATCGGGATATCGGGTACTTTCTCGATCCCCAGCTCCAGATAAACGCCCTCCTTCTCCCTGCGGATCACCTTCACTTGGTCGAAATTTACCATGAAAGAACGATGGCAACGGAGTACATTCGTATCAGCGAGGTTCTCTTCGATCGCCTTCAAGGAGTTGCGAAGCATAAACTTCGTGAGCTGCCCCTTATTCAGATACCAGATACAAACGTAATTATCCGCCGATTCAAGGTACAGCAGGTTACTTCGCTTCACGGAAAGGCGCAACTCGTTCTTCTCGTCATAGAAAGAGAAAACGCTTTGCCGAACCGCCGCTTCTGTCTGGTTCTCCTCCAACAATCGCAATTGCCGCTCTTTCTCTTTATAAGAGAAATACAGATGCAGCACGGAATAAGGGAGCAATAAAACCAGACTGGTATTCACCGCCGAATCGTTAAAAACTTCCATATATTCTCGTTCCGGATTCAGTACCAACGTATAAATCGTATAGAAAAGCGACATGAAGAATATCTCCAGCACGATCCAGATCGCATAGGTCCGGACCGTGATAGCATGCCGCTTCCCCCAATGGAACAGAATAATACGGCTCAAGACAACCACCAATACTCCCGTCAAGATAATCAAGCTGGAGAATACGAAGAACTTAAACTCCGAGACCTTGTACCAAGAGGTGGAGCTAAACGGCTTGTAGATGTTGATAAACACCAACGCAAACAAGGCCGTCCACAGAATCAGCCTCACGATATTCTGCTTACCGTATATGTAACTTGGTATTTTTTGATCCCACATTCCCATCTTTTTGCCTCTATTTTGGAACAAATGTAATCATTTTCCCAGACGAAATTCACCCCTCTATAAAAGATTTCACCCCTAAATAACACTTTATGTCCCCAACAAAGCCCGTTTAAACCATTTATTTTGAAGAGATGTTTTTCTATTGTTTGTTTGCAGTAAAAAATCAGAGGATTATGGATATTTCACTTCGTACTAAGCAACTGAACAGTCTTTTCTCTTATGACAAAAAGACTGAATTGGAAGAGAGCCATCTGGAGATCATCCCGTTTCGCTTCACCCAGACCCGTGGCGCCAGCGAGATCGACGAGTTCCAGAAGGGACTTACCCCCACCGGATTCTGTCCGATGACAGACGATCGTATCCAAGAGAACAAATCTTTCTCGTATGCCATATTCACGCCCTCGGGACGTAAAAAGAATAATGAGGCGATTATCCTGTTGCATGGCCTGAACGAGCGGACTTGGGAAAAATACCTCACATGGGCGGAATACCTCACCCATACGACCGGTAAGCCGGTCATCCTGTTCCCGATCGCTTTCCATATGAACCGTACCCCGGGATTATGGGCCAATCCCCGCGCGATCCTCCCTTGGGTAAGCAAACGCAAGGAGGAGGTAGCGAACGTGACGAACTCCACCTTCGCCAACGTGGCCCTCAGCAGCCGGCTATCCCAAAACCCGTTACGCTTTTACGCCTCGGGCAGAGAATCCGTTTATAATATGTGGCAATTGGTTCATGAGATCAAGAACGGCGAGCATCCTTTGTTCAAGGAAGACACGTCCATCAACTTATTCGCTTATTCCATCGGGGCGTTACTCTCGCAGGTCTTGTTATTAGCGAATCCGGACAAGATGTTTACGGACACCCGTTTATTCATGTTTTGCGGTGGCTCCATCTTCAGTGAGATGGATGGCAACGCCCGTGATATCATGGACAAGGAGGCGTTCGCCAAGGTACGCCATTACTTCCGGCATGATTTCTTGGAGAACCGTACGCTTCCCACCTCGTTCAAGAATGATTTTCTGGAGCAAGCCTTTAAGGCCATGGTACGTGAGGATGTGTTACGAGATTACCGGGAGTCGTTCTTCCAACGGGCTTGCGATCGTATTCGGGCGATCTCATTGAAAAAAGATATCGTTATGCCTACTGGCGGGGTGATCAAGGCTTTAGGAAAAGCGTCCGGCAAGATATTGGAAGAGCTGGATTTCCCGTTCGCTTACTCTCATCAAATCCCCTTCCCGACACACTCCCGTATCGATCCGGGCCTGATCAACCAAGCCTTTCATTCCATATTCACGAGGGCGGCGGCGTTTCTCTAAAGGGACATCACCGCATTTAAGGCAAGCTCAACAGACAACGTTGCCAGCCTCTCAGCTGGCAAGCATATTGTCTGTCTTCGGCTATCCCCCTTCACCTCTATACGTACTATAGTTCTTTTATGAATACGATGCAAAAGAACTGAGAAATAATAAGGTCCGCAAATCCGTATCGCTAGTATCCACTAGGCCCTAAATAGTATTTACTGATTTCATCGATAGAAAATTAATTCCGGCTACCCGACATGAACATATCCTTCGTATATTTGTTGAAAATTAAAATCAAGAAGATATGGGAACAGAGAATACAGGAACAAGCCAACGAGTGCATCACGGGCATAACATCGCCTCCGCCCGTAGGATGAAAGGTTTAGTGCAAAAAACCTTAGCGGATCTATTGGGTATGTCCCAACAACGATTATCCCAAATCGAAAGCACCAAAATCGTAAGCGATGAGATCCTGCAAAAAGTAGCGGAGATCACAGGCGTATCACTCGAAGATCTGAAAACGATGGAGGAGCCGATGAGTATCTATATTGAGAATAATAGCACCAACACGATTGAAAAAGGGGCGAATGTTGGTAATATATCTTCTGCGGGTGAAGCTGATAACCAGACAACCTATCACGTCAACCCCATCGACAAAATCACCGAACTCTATGAGCGTCTACTTAAAGCCGATCAAGAAAAGATCAAGGAACTGGAGCAACGCATCGCCGAGTTAGAGGGAAACGCCTCCAAGTCCTAATATCCCAACAACAATATATAAAACGTTCTTAGCTTTTAGCCGTCCGCATCCATCGCATGATAAGCGTTTCGGCTAAGGGCTTTCATTATACATCTTATTACCATGGAAGAAAAACTCGATTTCGCGAATGTGCCTTCTCGATACTCATTATGCTTGAACCGCCAGTGCCCGAACGCCGCCACCTGCCTTAGGCAAATAGCGGAGGTAAGCGCTCCAGACGACGTTGAGTGCTGGACTATCATCAGCCCCAAACGCTTGGCAAGCCTCACGGGGGATTGCCCTTACTACCGTTCCAATAAAAAGACCCGTTATGCGATGGGGTTCATAAACATCCTAGATAGTCTTCCCTACAAGCAGATGCAAGAGGTCAGCAAGTATCTGATCTCTCATTTCGGCCAAAGCACTTATTACCGTGCCCGCAAGGGAACCCGTCCGCTCTTACCTACCGAGCAACAATTCGTTCTCGAAACACTTAAAAGATGCAAAGCAGACAGTTGTCAAGAATTCGATGCCTACTATGAGGACTACGACTGGGAGTAATTCATTTTTTCACCGTGATGAAAATGTATTTCCACCGTGATGAAAAAGGTTTTTCACCGTGATGAAAACGTTTTTTCTCCACGGTGAAAAAAGATCTTCATGCAACATCACGTCAAGCCCGATCACCGACACTTTTTTAAGGTTTGACGAACCCGATCGGATTACGAGGTTTATCCGACAGTTTCTTTTGTGTTTGCAATTCCGCCAGAGTCTGGTTGATTAGCTCTAGCTGCATACGGGTATCATCATTTATATCATTATAATCGGCAAAGACTTCTTCAATATATACTTTCAGTTCTTTTACTTCTTGCTGAAGCTCGGTGAATTTATCTGTCGGAGGATTGGCGATCATTTGCTTTACGGCAATAAAAGCTCGCATTATATTAATATTGATCTCTATCGCCACATCGCTATTAAGAACCGATGAGAGCATAGCGACACCTTGTTCCGTAAAAGCAAAAGGCATATAGCGAGTCCCACCCCGTCCCTTTGAGATCACAAATTGTGACCTCAAACGCTCATATTCTTCTTTTGTCAGTTCAAACATAAAATCTGAAGGGAATCGCTTCATATTACGTTTTACGGATTGTTTTAAGACTCTGGTTTCTATACCATACATCTCAGCCAAATCAAAATCAAACATGACTTTCTGGCCTCTGACTTCGTATATTTTGCTTTGTATCACTTGTAATTTTTCCACGTTATTCAATCTTGATTTTTATAATTACACCATTGCAGTTTGAAAAAATGCAGGAACAATAAAAAATCGCTAAACAACCTTTATCCAGTTATTTAGCGATCATCCATCGTGGTCCCACTTGGGCTTGAACCAAGGACTCCCTGATTATGAGTCAGGTGCTCTAACCAACTGAGCTATAGGACCTGTTCAGAGCTAGGCTCTGAAATCGGGTGCAATATTACGATTTATTATCGAGATATGCAAATGTTAAAGGGAAAAACTTATTTTTCCGCACTTTCTTCTCCGGCGAACTCCATCAAGTATGCTTTGATGAAATCGTCGATCTTTCCATCCATCACACCGTTCACGTCGGAAGTCTGGTAGTTCGTACGATGGTCTTTTACGCGACGGTCATCGAATACGTAACTACGGATCTGCGAACCCCACTCGATCTTTTTCTTTCCGGCCTCCACCTTGGCCTGCTCGGCCATGCGATGCTGCAACTCCTTATCGTAAAGGATGGAACGCAATTGACGCATAGCGTTCTCACGGTTCTTGGGTTGGTCGCGAGTCTCGGTATTCTCGATCAAGATCTCTTCTTCCTCGCCTGTATACGGGTCCTTGAACTGATAACGCAAGCGAACTCCGGATTCCACCTTGTTCACGTTCTGTCCTCCGGCGCCGCCCGAGCGGAACGTATCCCAAGAGATAGCCGCCGTCTCTACCTTTACCTCGATCGTATCATCCACCAACGGGGTGACGAATACGGAGGCGAAAGAGGTCATTCGTTTACCTTGGGCGTTGTAAGGAGATACACGTACCAAACGATGCACGCCATTCTCGCTCTTTAGATAGCCATAGGCATAATCGCCCTCAATATTGAAGGTCACGGTCTTGATACCGGCCTCATCCCCTTCCTGATAGTTGGCGATAGAGATCTTATAACCGTTATTCTCAGCCCAACGCTGATACATACGCATCAACATGGAAGCCCAATCTTGGCTCTCGGTACCACCGGCACCCGAGTTGATCTTGAGCACGCAGCTCATTTGATCAGCCTCGTCGCGAAGCATATTGCGGAACTCCAAGTCTTCCAGTAAATGAAGGGCCTTCTTATAAGCCGCGTCCACCTCTTCCTCGGTGATAATCTCTTCCTTTACATATTCGTAAGCCAACTCTAGCTCCTCAGCCGCCGCATGTACCTCACCATAAAGCTCGATCCATTTCTTTAGCTCCTTTACTTTCTTCATCTGGACTTCCGCGCGTTTGGCGTCTTCCCAGAAACCGGGGTCTTGCGTACGTAGCTCCTCCTCTTCTAACTGAATGGTCTTGCTATCGATGTCAAAGATACCCCCTCAGCGCCTTATCGCGCTCCAACACGTCATGTAGTTGGTCTGATGTGATCATATGTTCTTTTCTTTTTTAAATTTACCGCGAAGATAAGAAATAGTTGATAGCCGACAAACTCGTTATTCCTCGTACATCGCCTCTATCTCGGTAGCGTACTTCTGCAATACGACCGGACGGCGCAACTTTAGCGTATCCGTCAGCTCGCATCCCATCATGAAGGGTTCCGGCAACAAGGTAAAGCGCTTGATCTTCTCGTAAGAAGCCAAGTTCTTCTGGTGCTCCTCTACCCTAGCCTCGATGAAACGAATGATATCCTTGTTCTTCACCAACTCCTCCCGGCTCTCGAACGAGATGCCTTTTTCCCCGGCATACTTCTCCAACAATGGATAAGCCGGCACGATCAAGGCGCTCACGAACTTACGTTGATCGCCGATAACAGCGATCTGCTCGATATAATTATCACCGCTCATCACCATCTCGATCGCTTGCGGGGCGATATATTTCCCGTTTGAAGTCTTATACAAATCCTTGATTCGTTCCGTAAAGAATAACGTATTACCCTCCAAACGACCAGCGTCGCCGGTACGGAAGAAACCATCTTCGGTGAAAGCCTTCTTCGTCTCCTCCGGTTTATTATAATACCCGGACATCACGGTCTTGCCTTTCACCAAGATCTCGTTATTCCCCGGATCTATTTTCACTTGAACTCCCGGCATTACCTCACCAATAGAACCAAACTGGAATCCGATCTCCGGGTAGAAACAAACCGTAGCCGTCGTCTCGCTCAGTCCATAACCATAAGCGATCGGGATATTCACGGACTGCAAGAACTCATTAACCGTATCCGATAACGGAGCGCCCGCCACCGGGAAAAACCGTCCACGCTCAATACCCAATACCCTTTTCAATAAGGTGAAAACCGTTTTATTGTAAAATTGAAACTTCAACTTCAGACTACACGGGGCCGGAATACCTTTATTCTTATACTCCAGATTATACTTTCGCCCGGTCTCGATAGCATCCAAGAAAATCTTCTTCATGGCCGGAGAGGCGGAGTTGATCTTCTCATGCACGCCCGCATACACCTTCTCCCAGAAACGAGGTACATTGCACATCAAGGTAGGATGAACCTCCGGCAATGTCTTCTGGATCATTTTCGGGTCTTGGTTGATAGCGATCGTAACCCCTTTATGGAGACAATAATAGCACCAAGCTTTCTCGAAGATATGAGTCATTGGCAAGAAACTCATGGATAGATCCTTGTCGGTTACCAGAGGCAGACGGACATCATGTATCCGCATCGCCTCCAGATAGCAAGAATGAGGAAGCATTACGCCTTTCGACTCACCTGTCGTACCGGACGTATATATAATGGTAGCCAGATCCTCCGGAACGGCTTCCGTCATACGTATTTTCACCGTGCTCTCCGCATGCGCGTTATCCCCCAAGCGCAAGAAATCATCAAAATAAATGGACGTCTTATCTTCCGGATTCATCTTGACCGCCGGATCAAAGACAACCAGACGCTCCAGATACTTAGAGTCCTTCTGTACCTTGAAAGCGTTATTATACTGCAATTGCTCACCCACGAACAACGTGCGGATCTTAGCGTCATTGATGATGTACTCGATTTGTCCCGGAGAATTCGTCGCGTACATCGGGATGGAAACCACCCGGTTACCATACGCACCGAAGTCCGTATATAAACACTGAGGCATATTCTGGGAATAAACTCCGATATTCTCTTGTACCTTTATCCCGAACTCAGCCATCGCCTTGGCCGTAAGCATAACCTTATCGGAAAACTCCCTCCAAGAAATCTTCAACCATTTCCCCGTAGCGTTATCTCTATGTTTCAACGCTGTACGGTTCCCATATTTCTCTGCCTGACGGTGTATTAACTCGGCGAAATGATAATAAATCATAATTCCTTATTTTGAATTGATACCGCAAAAGTACGCTTTTCTCTTCTAAAAGACACGACATCAGTCCTTTTTTTACACATAATTGCTCTTTTTGTGCAAGTGTTCGGTTAAATAATAATAATTCATAGTAGCATGTATTGCATAGTACATATGTAATACATACATTTGTAGCATAAAATTAAAAGAGATGAATGCAGAGAACGTAAAATCACAAATGAGGAAAGGGACGCTGGAATATTGCATCCTCCTGCTTCTCAAAAAGGAACCCGCTTACACCTCTGATATCATTCAGAAGTTACAAGAAGCGAAGTTGATCGTTGTGGAAGGCACTTTATATCCTCTTTTAACCCGACTAAAAAATAGCGAGCTATTAAGTTATCAGTGGATAGAATCTACGCAAGGACCGCCACGCAAGTATTACCAACTGACCGAGAAAGGAGAACTATTCCTCGGCGAGCTGGAGGCTTCATGGCAGGAACTAAATGATACAATAAACCACATCAGAAACAATTAAAACGAAAGAGTGATGAAGAAGACACTTACTGTTAATCTGGGAGGCACAGTTTTCCACATTGACGAAGACGCATACCAATTATTAGACAAATATCTGTCGAACCTGCGCATCCACTTCCGCAAAGAAGAGGGTTCGGATGAGATCATGGATGATTTCGAGATGCGTATCTCGGAACTTCTTAACGAGCGTGTCCGCTTAGGCTACGAGGTCATCACGATCGAGCAGGTAGAGGAAGTGATCAAACGGATGGGTAAGCCGGAAGAGATTTTCGAGGACGAAGAGAAAAGCACCGACCACGAGGATAATTACCGGACACAACAACAGGAGACTCATACCCAGACAACCAAGAAACGCTTGATGCGTGACCCGGATAACCGTATTCTGGGAGGTGTCGCCGGAGGTTTCGCCGCCTACATGGATTGGGACCCGACTGCCGTACGTATCGTGCTTTTCCTTCTGATGTTCTTCTATGGAATCACGGTTCCGCTTTACTTTTTGTTGTGGATCATCGTACCGATGGCACGTACGGCGACCGAGAAACTCGAGATGCGCGGACAAAGCGTGACGGTGGAGAATATCGGAAAGACCGTGACAGATGGATTCGAGAAAGTCAGCAATAACGTGAACGACTTTATCAGCTCGGATAAGCCGAGGAACTTCTTCCAAAAGCTGGCGGATGTTTTCGTTCTGGTCATCGGGTTCATCCTGAAGTTTTTCATCATATTGGCCGGAATCTTCCTGTTGCCACCGCTAGTACTAGTCGTATTCATTCTGGTAGTCGTAACATTCGCGTTGCTCATGGGTGGGGCCGGATTCATCTATAACCTCTCTCCGTTCGGAGCGGACTTGATAAACGGAGCACCGCTGTCAATGGCAATCATGGGATGCATAGGGACGATCTTATTCATCGGCATCCCCATATTCTCCCTGATATACGCGATTTGCTGCCAATTGTTCAAGGTACGTCCCTTACCGACGCAAGCAAGATGGATATTATTAGCCTTATGGCTTATCTCCCTTGTATTATGTGGCGTATATATCCATCAATCCGGTATGCTATATGACTGGCATGATTACTGGAACGGTGTACACGGTTGGAACAGGCATGCCGTTTGGCTCCCCTAACCCTATTCGAAGATGTAAGATGAAGATATAGATTTAGTAGTTTATAATGTTTATTGTGTGTTTAAAAAAAGAAGGCCGCTCTGTCACAGAGGGGCCTTTCTTCTAAGGTTAACAAATTTATGAGTAAAAACCACTAATGAATCATATTAATGATTTGCTGTCCCCTTTGCATGATATTGTCACGCATAAAACAGCGGGTACAAATATAACCAATTTTTTATAATTAAAAAATTATATTCAATTATTTGAATTCTTTTCTAATCTTAGCGGCGATCTCGGCCAATTCTTCTTGACTTACAGCCAATTTCTTCCCGCCGAAATACATATCGGACTCCTTCGTGATAGGAATCAAATGGATATGCGCATGGGGCACTTCCAAACCCATGACAGCCAATCCTACACGCTTACACTCGATAGCGGTCTCTTGGGCACGAGCTACCCGTTTAGCGAAAGCTACCATCCGTCCCAGCATCGGATCATCGATATCAAAGATATAATCGACCTCCTTCTTGGGAATTACCAAGGTATGCCCCAAGGCTACCGGATTGATATCGAGGAAAGCAAAAAACTCATCGTCTTCCGCAACCTTGTGGCTAGGGATCTCACCCGCCACGATTCTACTGAAAATAGTTGCCATACGTCTTTCTGTTTTTAAATTGAAATATCCATAATCTCAAACGTCATCAAGCCGGAAGGCACACGGATCTCAACGACATCCCCTACCTTCTTTCCCATCAAACCTTGGGCGATCGGCGTGCTTACGGAGATCTTTCCTTCTTTTAGGTTAGCCTCCGAATCCGATACCAACGTGTAGGTCATGACAGCGTTATTCTTCGTATTCTTAATTTTCACCTTGTTCAAAATCTGAACCTCATCAGTTTTCACACGACTCTCATCGATCAGACGGGCGTTTGAGATCAAACCTTTTAACTGCGCAAGCTTAGCCTCCATGATACCTTGAGCCTCTTTGGCGGCATCGTACTCAGCGTTCTCGGATAAGTCACCCTTATCCCTCGCCTCAGCGATCTGGGCTGATATTTCAGGGCGCTTCACGGTCTCCAAATAGTTGATTTCAGCTAAAATCTTATCGTAGCCGTCCTTTGTCATATAACTAACAGCCATACTAAATCCTCCTTATTCTTTATATTAATATTGATTGATTATCGCATAATAAAAAAGAATCCCGACCAAGTCATATGGCCGGAACTCCCCTTTTTTATCATTTCAAGACTCCGCAAAGTTAGGTTATCTTTCTAAGATGAACAAGTTTACGAAAGTGCTTTATAACATATAAATCTGATGATTAAATCATGAACAATTTACAATACGGACTTGATGTCAGCCTCAAGTTTCTTCACGTCGTCCACCCGTTTAACCAAGTTTCCCTTGCGATCCAAGATAAAGATCGCCGGAAGCTGTTTCACGTTATACAACGCCGCGGTCTGAGAGTAAACCGACTGTGGATCACGCACGCAAGCCCAAGGTAAATTAGAAGCGGCGTTCTTCCAGAAGTGAAGATCACTATCCAAAGAGATCTGGTAAATCTCCAAGCCCTTATCGTGGTACCTCGTATATAAATCGCCAAATTCCATATTCAAGGCAGGAGACCATTCGGACATATAGGCCGTGAAGTTGATCAACACCACCTTACCTGTAGCGACAGAAGACAATTTCGTGTTTTCCCCATGTACATCCGGCAACTCGATATCCAAGAAACTAACCTCTTTCTTCTCCACCTTATCCAAGTCCATCGGGCGCTGGCTACGAATCACCTTTATCGATTGAAGAGCCAAGTTATACAGATGCTTAGCACGAGGGCTTTCCGGATAATAGTGATCGAAGCTGGTGGCTACGGCGCCATAAGCCTTCGAGTCGTTCTTGTCATACAAATCGAAGAACAGCAAGCCGTCAATTTGCTGGAACAAGGCAAAGTAAGCGGCAGCGGACATCGGGGCGGAATAAATATACTTACGAGCCACGTCCTTATAAGCCTCGGCGGCCTCGAGCACCTGGCGGGAATATACGGAATCCGCCAACAGACCGGACTCAGATTCTTTCCGTAAACGATGGATCGCTTGGTTCGCATCTAATTGAGCCAAGGTAATATTCTTGATCGCCTTGCAATTCTCTGAGCCCTCCACGCTATAAGAAGTAGCGAAAGTCCCGGCATCGGCCACGAACGAGATCGTCTCCGTAGAATCTACCGAGAAGTTGATCAATTGGTTATTCAGACGCAAGCGATAAAAATCCGGGAATGCCGGACGAGGCTTCGTAAAGCTGAATTTACCGGCCGCCGTCAGTTTTACGGAGTCCATCAACTCTACCGTCGACACACCTACATTCTCCAGATACATCATCTGGCCGTCTGCGCCGGACACTACACCTTCCACCGTAAAATCAGAATTCTTCTTACAAGCCGTGAACAAAAGCAACATAACACACAGCACAGCTAGTAAATTCGTAGATATTTGTTTCATTATTCCAGTTTGTCTATATTACTAATCCGGTGCAAATATACATTATTTTACAATTGTGGCACTATTATTCCGTATTTCTTCAAGGCTTTTTTCAAAAAAAGTGCTTTAAGACTGTTATTTCTTTTCATTTTCATGCAATTACAGGTAAACTTTCATTACATTTGCACCAATTTTTGACAGATAGAAAAATAAGAAAAAAGATTATGCTTAATCCAATTAACAAGACGATCGAGTTAGGTGATGGAAGAACCATTACCATCGAAACCGGGAAATTGGCCAAACAGGCGGACGGAGCGGTTACCGTTCGTATGAACAACACCGTGTTGCTCGCCACTGTTTGTGCCGCTAAAGACGCGAACCCGGGTGTTGACTTCATGCCGTTGCAAGTAGAATACAAAGAGAAATACTCCGCTTTTGGACGTTTCCCCGGAGGTTTTACAAAAAGAGAAGGAAAAGCTTCTGATTATGAAATCCTCACATCTCGTTTAGTAGACCGTGCGTTGCGTCCTCTTTTCCCAGACAACTACCACGCTGAGGTATATGTAAATATTATATTGTTCTCCGCTGATGGCGAAGATTTGCCGGACGCATTAGCAGGTTTGGCCGCTTCCGCCGCTTTGGCAGTTTCTGATATTCCTTTTAACGGACCGATCTCTGAGGTTCGCGTAGCTCGTACGGATGGAAAATACATCGTCAACCCAACTTCCGCAGAATTGGAGAAAGCTGATATCGACATCATGGTTGCCGCTACCATAGACAACATCATGATGGTTGAGGGTGAGATGAACGAGGTTCAGGAATCTGAGATGCTTGAGGCTATCAAGGTCGCTCACGAGGCTATCAAGGTACAATGCAAGGCTCAATTGGAATTATCCGAGGCTTGCGGCAAATTGGTAAAACGTGAATATTGCCACGAGGTAAACGATGACGAGTTGCGCAAGGACGTACACGACAAATGTTACGCCAAGGCTTACGCCGTAGCCACATCCGGTAGCGGCAAGCACGAACGCAGCGAGGCATTCGAGAAAATCGTCGAGGAATACAAGGCTCAATTCTCCGAGGAGGAGTTGACGGACGAGAAACTGGAAATGATCGGTCGCTACTATCACGATGTAGAGAAAGAGGCTATGCGCCGTGCCATCCTTGATGAGGGTAAGCGTTTGGATGGTCGTAAGACTACCGAGATCCGTCCGATCTGGATCGAGACAGATTGCCTGCCGGGTCCTCACGGTTCCGCTATCTTTACACGTGGAGAGACACAGTCTTTATCTACGGTAACTTTAGGTACGAAGTCTGATGAGAAAATGATAGACGACGTATTGAACCATGGATACGAGCGTTTCCTTTTACATTATAACTTCCCCCCGTTCTCCACAGGCGAGGCCAAAGCAACACGTGGCGTAGGCCGTCGTGAGATCGGACACGGTAACTTGGCTCACCGTGCGCTAAAACGTATGATCCCGGATAACTATCCGTATGTAGTGCGTGTGATCTCCGATATCTTGGAGTCTAACGGTTCTTCTTCTATGGCTACGGTTTGTGCCGGTACCTTGGCGTTGAGAGACGCAGGTGTCCCGATGAAGAAACCGGTATCCGGTATCGCTATGGGATTGATCTCCGAGAACAAGGGTACGAACTACGCCATCTTGTCTGATATCTTAGGCGACGAGGATCACTTGGGTGATATGGACTTCAAGGTAACGGGTACGAAAGACGGTATCACGGCTACCCAGATGGATATCAAGGTAGACGGTTTGTCTTACGAGATCCTTGAGAATGCTTTGGCTCAAGCTAAAGAGGGTCGTATGCATATCTTGGGCAAGATCTTGGAGGCTCAACCGGAAGCTCGTGAGGATTTGAAACCTCATGCACCTCGTATCGAGACGATGATTATCGGTAAGGAATTCATCGGTGCGGTAATCGGCCCGGGCGGTAAGATCATCCAAGGTATCCAAGAGAAGACGGGAGCTACGGTATCTATCGATGAGGTAGACGGCGTAGGAAAGATCGAGATCTCCGGCACGAATAAGGCTACGATCGACGCGGCTGTCAAGGCGATCAAAGGTATCGTGGCTGTTCCTGAGATCGGAGAGGTTTATGAAGGAAAGATTTCCTCTATCATGCCTTATGGCGCGTTCGTTGAGTTCATGCCGGGCAAGGATGGTTTGCTTCACATTTCCGAGATCGATTGGAAACGTCTGGAGACCGTTGAGCAAGCCGGCTTGAAGGAAGGCGATACAGTTTCTGTCAAGTTGGTTGATATCGATCCGAAAACAGGCAAGTTCAAACTTTCCCGCAAGGTATTGCTTCCGAAACCGGAAGGTTACGAGGAACGTCCGCCAAGACCAGAAAGAGGAGATCGCGGACCTCGTCCAGACCGTGGTGATCGTGGAGACCGTGGTCCTCGTCAGGATCGTGGTGATCGCGGACCTCGCAGGGAGTACAGAGACTAAGATAAGGTCTTATACATTATATATTATCCCGGGTAGATTAAACACTATCCGGGATTTTTTTTATCAAATCATCTACCACACCTACAACTATAGCTATAATCAATTGGTCATAAGTTATTTATCGAGTGGTGGTAGATAAATAGCATCTACCACTATCGGCTCGTATCTACCACCATTTACTACTTTTCAATCACAAAACACCACCGTCCCCTACTCGCCGTCCTATCTTTTTCAAGAAGCGACCGAAAATATAGACATTGCTTAGCTTGCCGGCTATCTGTTTAGCCATGCTTCATATATCATTTAAGAAACTGATTAATTGATATTTATAGTTTTTCTTGGTATAAAACAAAAGTTTTACGCTATAAAAACTTTTGTTTTCTCATGAGGAAACCTTAGTTTCGTGCTTACGAAACTTTAGTTTTCCCTAGGAGAAACTATTTGTTTGCCTAAGGGAAAATGTCTTTTCCTGATTTATCTAGACACTTTTTTTGTTTATAAACGTAATCAGTAGACAGTAGTTATAAAGTAATACTGATATAGTAGTCACTTCTTTTAACTTCATACTGATAACATAGAC
>Ga0129309_1000725_pt1 | contig 22539 bp, 18 predicted proteins | sample L1105metagenome_FD_94439 | JGI IMG/M metagenome (GOLD analysis project Ga0129309, IMG submission 94439) | Ring-tailed lemur group fecal microbial communities from Wisconsin, USA - L1105 metagenome | ecosystem: Host-associated > Mammals > Digestive system > Large intestine > Fecal | place: USA...
AGCAATCTTGAAAGATGGTAATCTGTATTTTAGTGATATGGGATTACGGATGTATCGGTTAAATCTTAAAAACGGGAAAAAAGAAACGGTATTTTCGTTAAGAGATCAGGAAAACATAAAAAAGTATGTCGAGAATGGAGACAATGAACCGGAGATTCGCTTTACGAAGTCTTATATAACGGTTGACCTTTGTTACGATCATTCATCGAAAAGAAAATATTTTGTGTATTCGTATGACGGGAAATTGATCAGAGAGTTTTCGTTACCGGAATATTAATAGATGATTACTATGCAGAAGGATAGGACGGAGTACACCTGCAATACCATTTTCAGTTTATGCATAGCAGTTTGCATTCAAAATAGAGTCTTAAAAGAAAAGGCTGTAGGTGGAACCATAAAAGTGATTATGGGGTGAAATGATGAAATTTTTTAAAATGGATAAAAGTGGGCAGACAGCAGTTGCGATTGCTTTTGTTCTATCAATCATATCTATCATAATAGTTATTTATTTTTTTCAATTGGCAAAAAATGAATGGTATTATAACGTTGATATTGATAATTGTCAGAGAAAAACTGCTGTTATAGAGAAAATTTATAAAGGTGAAAATAAAAAAGATGGTAAGGTGTTAGGATATCTGGAAATGGATAATGGTGATCAGATATGTTTTTTCAGAAAAAATGATGGTTTTTTTGAATATCCAGGTATAAATAAAAAAATACTTAACAGTTTAAATAAAGGTAAAGAAATTACATACATATATGACAAAAAAACGCAGATAGATCGGTATTGTTTGGCATATAACTTAGAAATTGATGGAAAAATATATTTTTCATTAGAAGAAATAAAAAGATGTGACAAATTGGAAAGTATTTTAAACCTGTTGGTGTGTATTGTTTTTGCTATATTATCTTTCGGCATGATATATGTAACCATTTTCTTTTATAAAATTGCGGATACGAAAGATATATACATTAAATGATTTTATATAGTTAGAGGAACAGGTTTATGAAAAAAGGAATTAAAATTGATATCAGTATAAGTAAAGATGAATGGAAACAAAGATTTCTTTCGAATATTAAACCAATCAATGAGGACGTAGAAGATATCATTCATATGGAATATCAGGTATCTCCGGTTACATTGGAAATATATCAGGGCAATCTGGAAGGGATCAAGCCTTTACTGCCGATTTTACTTCTGATGGGAGTGTTTATCTTGATATGCAGTATATTGTTCCATACTTATGAACCTATCATTTCTATTGTTTTTGTTATTACATTTTTTTGATGATCGATAAGATTGAACATGTAATAACAGAAAATATAACGGCACGAAAAGTGATTAAGAAGTTGAAGAACATCTGACGGACAGGAGCCCAAATGACTCATTACATAATTGGAGAACTAAAAAATGTCAAAGCTAAAATTCAACGTTGTATAAACGACAAAAATTAGTTGGATATGAATTGTCAAGATTCTGCGATTGATGAAAAGCAGTTGAGTAAATTTTTAACTATAGCTCAAATTTAAGTACTTACTTTTTCTTAATGAATGGAGTTATTAAATTAAGTGTAAGAAATGTTTACTTGAAAGATGGAGATTAATATGGTTTATGAATTGAGTTTTTATTACTATGATGATGATCCGGATAATGATGAGGATGTGTACATAGCAACTTATTCATCATATAAACTGGCAGAAAAAGCAATTACTAAATTTGCACAGCAGCCACGTTTTAAAGGAAAAGAAGATGCTTTTTTTATAGGAGAGCATAAAATCAATGAAGAATATGAATTTTGGAGAGAAGGATTTGTGACGGAATATTATGATGATTAATTTAAAATAATTTTGGAGGTAGAAAAGGCTGATGTATGTATATCGATTATCGCATGAAAGGGCAAGTGGTTTTGATAAATTAATAGGATATTATTCAAGTTGGAAAAAAGCACGAAAAGTAATGAGATTTTATCAATCAAATGTTGAAGGATTTAAAGATTATCCCAGTTGCTTTATCATCAAAAAAATAAGGATAAATAAAGACGACTTTTATTTTAAATGATAAGTACACAAGATTACTTACGGCTATGATGATCTTGAACGCGTAGTCTCGATGACGTACAAAAAAGGCAGGGAGACCATCGGAAGCTGTGCATACACCTATGATAAGAACTCGAATATCCTTACAAAGAGCGAACAGGATGACAGTGTGACAGTCCCGACCCAGCAGAATGCTTACAACGGCGACAGACAGAGGGTGGAAAATTGAGCCCGATGATTATTTATTTTATAAAATGAAAGGCAGCGATGATGAAAAATAAATATTTACTTCTTAATTGTGTCGTATTTTGCATAGCGTGTTTTCTTAATAATTGGTTTAAAGATGAGATATTTGAAAAGGCAGGGATATTATTTTTAGTTTTAGATTTTATATTATTGGGGTCCTTTTTTTGGTTGCTCAGAAAAATAAGATTAAATGGCAAAAATAGTTTTATGGTTTTGCCTGTTGCAATTCTTTTTCTGACGGTACTATTATCTTTTTCTGATTTTCGGTTGATAAAGGCGAAGCTTGAACTGCCCCTTTATATGAAAGAAAGAATGAAAATTATTGAGATGGTCAAAGAAGATCATTTAGGGAAAAATGATCCGAATGTGGCATTGCAAAAACATAAATATATTTCACGTACCGGAGAAATCTATGTTTATGAAAATGATGAAGAACAGGTGATAGGGTTTTGGATATTCCGAGGGATGATGAGCGGCTCTGTTAAAGTGGTCTATTCATCAGAAGGTGAGAAGTTGATTCGGCAAAATGAGGCAGATATTATCCAATTAGAAAAATTACGCGAGCATTGGTACTATATTGTTGAAAGTGGATAACCAAATCTTTTGATTGTGGAAAGAAGGTGAAAAAATGAATGGTACATTAATCAATCCTTGTGATTGCTTTTTATATGTGTGTATCATCTTTGCGATTCGGCTTGTGACAACTAGGAAAGAACAAAATTTTATTCATAAAGCTATTTTAACGACATTAAAAGATTTCTTATTTATAGCTGCGATATTTATGATATGTTATGTATTTAATGTTAAAACGGTGCAGATGATTAATAAAATAATAATTGTGGTATTTCTGATTTATTTTATATTAATTTTTTTCAGCATCTTACTTCACAAAAATAATTCTGAATATAGGAAATATATGCTGATGGAATTTATAAACGTTTCGATTTACATCATTATTATATTGGCAATGATAAATTTTCTTTAATAATGTTAATTCATTGATTCAGTGATGGCGCAGTTGGATTATAACCCGTTGACGAAAGAATGCAGGGCATGATTGTGGTTATCTTTTTTCCAAACGGCAAAGATATCCTCTGTTTCTTCTTCTCCAAGCAGGGGAATAAAGTTTAAGTTCTCAGCATCTGCCAGTTTGTCTGTGATATAGGCAGGCAGGATGGAGATGCCTTCTTCTGCTGCAACCATCATCAGAATGCTTTCATAGTCGTTGGAGCGTATCAGAATATTGGGCTGGTAGCCTGCTTTGCGGTATAATTCCATAAAATAGCTGTCGCCGAAAGAGTCGCCTGTAGAGGACGGCGTCATAAAAAGGATGGTTTCTTTTTCCAGATCTTTGCGATTTAATGAAGAAAAGTGTGAAAAAGGATGGTTGTCATAGACAGCTACAACCAGGGGAGCACGTTCGATTAACCGATATTCGATATCCGGTTCGCGGAGAATGTTAGTGCTGTCCCAGGTGAAGATGATATCGTAGTCATCATTGAAAAGTCCGGAGGCAAGACGATCGGTATCGTGACGGTAGCAGCTGATCAGGATGTTGGGATATTTCAGATGAAAGTCCCGTAAAGTGGCAGAAAGCCGGCTCCGTTCATATCCTTTTGTATAACCGATTCGCAGGCTGCCGCTCAGTCCGGTGGATGCATTCTTCGTTTTTTCCAGTGCAATATCCATATGAGCAACGATCGAACGGGCTTCGCGTAAGAAGACACTTCCGGCAGGAGTAAGGGAGATCGGACGTGTATTTCGGTTGATCAGTTGAATGCCGAGAGAACTTTCTAATGCGTGAATCTGTTGTGTCACGGCTGTTTGTGAGATAAAGTAGCTGCTGGCGGCCTTTGTAAAACTGCGATTTTCTGCGACTGCGATAAAATAATGAAGTTGATTGAAGTTCATGAATGCACCTCCATAAGTTTTTCTTATTTTATCATGAAAAAATAGCATTGGCAATCCAAAATAGAACATTGTATAATAATAAAAAATTATTTTGGAGTAGGATATATGAAAGTATTTATTTATGAAGCACGGGCAGATGAACGAGATGACATGATAAAGATCGCGGATGAACTTGGAATTACGGTTGAGCTGTCGGAAGAGGTTCCTTCCCTGAGAAATTCGCATTATGCAAAAGGATTTGAAGGAGTGTCTTTTCTTGGACAGGGAAAGATTGATAAAAGGCTGTTGGACAGCTTCTGGAATTATGGTGTGCGTTATCTTTCGACCAGAACGATCGGCTATGATCATATCGATCTTGACTATGCGAAACAGCTTGGCATGCGTATTTGTAATGCCAATTATGAACCAAATGGAGTTGCAGACTTTACGGTTATGATGATGCTGATGACGCTGCGTCATTATAAGCAGGCAATGTGGCGGGGACAGGTGAATGACTTTTCGCTGGCAGGACTTCAGGGGAAGGAGATGCGGAATATGACGGTCGGCATTTTAGGCGGAGGAAGGATCGGAGCACAGGTGGTTCGGAATCTGTCCGGATTTGGATGCCGCATTTTGGTCAATTCTCACGACAGAAAGCCGGAGCTTGAGGAACTTGCGGAGTATGTTGATCCGGATACGTTATTTTGCGAGTCCGATATTATCTCACTTCATCTGCCGTTGCTCCCGTCGACGGAGCATATTATTAACAAAGAGTCTGTTGCGAAGATGAAAGACGGGGTGATTCTGATCAACTGTGCACGCGGAGAGCTTGCAGATATCCGTGCGTTGGTGGAAGGAATTGAGACGCAGAAGATCGGGGCACTCGGCATGGATACGATGGAAGGAGATCAGGGAATCGTCCATAAAGATCACAGGATTGATATATTGCCAAACAGGGACTGGTTCTATCTGCATCAGTTCCGCAATGTTATTATGACGCAGCATATGGCCTTTTATACGGAAGAGGCGGTATCGTCTATGGTAGAATGCGGTCTTCGGGGAATTTATGAGATGAAGAATCATAGAGAGTGTGAGACGGAATTGACAAAGGATTATGAAGCATATCGCAGGGCAGCGATTTCATGATCTGGCTTGATGAGATGCAAAATATCTGGTCATTGTGACAAAGCCAATATTGTGATATGATACAGCGGTCGGGAATATTTCCCGGCCCATATTTTTGAAAGGAATGAAAGAATATGACAAAGAAAGTTGCAGTGATCAATGATCTGTCCGGATTTGGAAGATGTTCTCTGACGGCGGCGATTCCGGTTCTGTCTGTTATGGGAGTACAGCCTTGCCCTCTGCCGACGGCGGTGTTGAGTGCGCAGACGGGGTATCCGGATTATTATTGTGATGATTATACAGACCGCATGGAATATTTTAGAAGCCAATGGGAGAAGATGGGGGTATCATTTGATGGCATTTATACCGGTTTTGTTGCGAGTGAAGAGCAGATTCGGAATATTTTTCACTTTTTAGATACTTTCTATAAAGAAGATACTTTCTTGCTGGTAGATCCTGTGATGGGAGATGATGGTGAAGTCTATGATATGTTTACACCGGAATTATGCCGGCTGATGAAGCAGCTTGTATGGAAAGCGGATGTCATTACGCCGAACCTGACGGAATTGTGTCTGCTCACGGGGGAAGATTATGAAGAACTTCACGCACTTACGGATAAAGAAGATCTGATCGTATCGCTCAGAGAGCCTGTGGATCGGATGCGGAAAGCAGGACCGGATACAGTGATCGTAACCGGACTTCATTATATGGAGGAGGATACCCTGATGATGGGCAATCTGGCTGTGACGGAGCAGGAAGTCTGCCTGATCGGCAATCCGAAGATCGGAGGAAGTTATTCCGGGACAGGAGATCTGTTTGCATCGGTTGTTGCCGGCGGAATTGCAAAAGGTCTTGCATTGGGTGAGATATTACAAAAAGCTTCTGATTTTATCAATGCTTCGATTGCAGCATCACCTCAGACGCCGGGGTATCATGCGGATGGAGCAGAGTTTGAGCAGTGTCTGGGCGTGCTGCTCTAAATCGCCGACAGGAACGGTTGTTGTGCTATAGAGCAAACATGCCCATAGCAGAGCAAACGATTCATACAGAGGGAAAACGGCAAATTAACTGCTTGTACATCTAATTTAATTGTGATAAACTTAATAAGTTAAAGTATCATAAGTAGTAAATTTTTGAGAAATATGGAGGCAGTTATGAGTCAGACGATTCGAATTGCAATTGATGCAATGGGCGGAGATTATGCTCCGGTTGAAGTTGTAAAAGGTGCAGTGGATGCATTAAAAGAACATGATAACATAAAGATTATTTTCGTTGGAGACAGTGCAGAGATCCAAAAGGAGCTTTCACAGTACGAATATAAGAAAGAACAGATAGAAGTTGTTCATACGACAGAAGTGATCTCCTGCAATGAAGCTCCGGTAGAAGCCATTCGTAAGAAGAAAGATTCTTCTTTGATCGTAGCGTTTAAGATGGTAAAAGAAGGAAAAGCGGATGCGGTTATTTCCGCAGGAAGCACCGGAGCAGTTTTAGTCGGCGGACAGGTGATCACCGGTAAGATCCGGGGCATCAAGAGAGCACCTCTTGCAACGGTGATCCCGACGATGAAAGGTGTCTCGCTGCTGATCGACTGTGGTGCGAATGTCGATGCAAGACCGGAACATCTGGTTCAATTTGCACAGATGGGTTCAATCTATATGGAACACGTGATCGGAGTTAAGAATCCGAAAGTATCACTCGTTAACATCGGCGCGGAAGAGGCAAAGGGCAATGCACTCGTAAAAGAAGTTTATCCGATGCTGGAAGAATTGGATACGATCAATTTTGCCGGCAATATTGAACCAAGAGATATCTTTGAAGGTGAGACGAATGTCGTGTTATGCGAAGCGTTCGTTGGAAACGTTATCTTAAAACTTGCCGAAGGACTTTCCGGTACGCTGATCCATGCGATCAAAGACGGAATGATGTCATCGACAAGAGGCAAGATCGGTGGACTTCTTGTGAAACCGGCATTAAAGGATACGTTGAAGATGTTTGACGCATCAGAATATGGAGGAGCACCATTATTAGGTCTGAACGGACTTGTTGTTAAGATGCATGGCAATTCAAAAGCGAAAGAAGTCCGTATCGCGATCGGACAGTGCATGACATTTATGGAACAGGGAATTAATGAAAAAATCCGTGAACAGTTAGGCAGAAAGTAACAATCATCTGCCGGCTGCTCACGAAGCGGATGGAGCTTGTCATAAGGCAGGCTTCATCCGCAGGTTAGAAAGGAGGACATATGAGCAATTTTCAGCAATTTTATGAGTTAGAAGATATCATTGACTATCATTTTAAAGATAAGAGGTTATTAAAGCTGGCTCTGACACACAGTTCTTATGCGAATGAACATCGCATGAAGCGTTCGGAGAATAACGAACGCGTGGAGTTTTTGGGAGACGCGGTGCTGGAACTGATCATCAGCGATTATTTATTCCGCACATATAAGACACAGAATGAAGGAAAGCTCACGAAGCTGCGTTCCAGTCTGGTATGTGAATATACACTTGCGATGTGTGCAAAAGATATTTCTCTAGGAAAATATTTGTTTTTAAGCAAAGGCGAAGATATGACGGGAGGAAGAGAACGGGATTCGATTCTCTCGGATGCATTCGAATCTGTGATCGGAGCAATTTATCTGGATCGGGGATTTGAACAAGCAAGGATTTTCGTAGAAAAATATTTACTGCAGGATGTGGAAGACAAGACGTTATTTTATGATGCGAAGACGATTTTGCAGGAGATCGCACAGAAGGAAGCCGGCCGTTCCGTCGAATATCAGCTGATCGGTGAGACCGGACCGGATCATTGCAAGGAATTTACGGTTGTTGTACATTTTGGGGATCGTACGCTCTGTACCGGAACCGGCAAGACGAAGAAAGCTGCCGAACAGATGGCGGCGTATGAGTCAATTAAAAAGTTGAAAGCAAAGTAAGGTGAATCATGTATTTAAAGAGTATTGAGGTACACGGATTTAAATCATTTGCAAATAAAATGATATTTCGCTTTCAAGATGGGATTACAGGCATTGTAGGACCAAATGGGAGCGGCAAGAGCAATGTTGCGGACGCTGTTCGATGGGTATTGGGCGAACAGAGTGCGAGGCAGCTCCGCGGTTCGAAGATGGAGGATGTCATTTTTTCAGGAACCGAGCTTCGAAAACCCATGGGATCCGCTTATGTCGCGATCACGCTGGATAACAGCGATCACAGTCTTCCGGTCAGCTTTGATGAGGTGACGGTTGCGCGGCGTGTATACCGCTCCGGTGAAAGTGAATATCTGCTGAACAATTCTGTCTGCAGAAGAAAAGATATTGTGGAGATGTTCTTTGATACCGGAATTGGAAAGGAAGGATATTCCATTATCGGTCAGGGTCAGGTGGAGAAGATTCTGAACGGAAAACCGGAAGAGCGCAGAGAGCTGTTCGATGAAGCGGCAGGGATTATCAAATACAAGAAAAATAAACTGACGGCGGAGAAGTCGCTGGAAAAGGAGCGGGAAAATCTTACCCGCGTCAATGATATTTTATCAGAACTGACGGACCGGGTCGGACCATTAAAGGAGCAATCTGCCAGGGCGAAAGATTATCTTCAATATCGGGACAACCTGAAACATGCAGATATTCAGATGTTTTTATTGGAACAGACGAAGATGCAGGAGGAAGATGCCGAAGTGACGGAACATATCCGGGTGATGGAACGTGATATCCATGACGGAAAAGACCGATATGAACGCATCAAGAGCAAGAATGACGAACTGGAGCAGGAACTGACGGAACTGCGTCTGGCGATCGATGGTCAGATTGATAAGCTGCAGCAGGGAAAGGTCGAAAAGGAAAAGCTCGAAGGAGAGATCAATGTCCTGAATGAGCAGATCAAAACAGAAAAGACAAAAGAGGAACACTATTATTCCAATGTCTCACGCGTGGAGATGGAATTAGACGGAAAGCGTCAGCAGATGGCAGATGTTCTGAGGCAAAAGGATCAGATCCTTGTACGGCAGGAGCAAAATGCACAAAAGGAAAAGGAAGAACGATGGGCACTGGATGCGGTAGAACAGCAGAAGGTGGAGATCGAAAGACAGTTGGATGAAATCGACGGGCATATCAGGGGAATGGCCGAGAATCAGACAGAGATTTCCAATAAGATGGAACATTTCGCAACCGTGCGGGAGCAATTGACACTCCGAATTGAAGATTTGGACAGACGGCTGAAGGAGAATAAGAGCGAATATAGTAAGATATGGGATAACCGCAGCATTTACGATCAGAAATTAAAGGAACTGCAGCAGTTAGAGATTGAGACGGATTCTAAGATGAAAGATGCACTGGAACAGAGAAGCCGTCTGATTCGAGAAGGCAATCAGCTGGCTCAGAAAGGGGAAGATCAAAAGCAGGAAATCTTCCGAATCCAGTCGCGTCTGGAAACATTAAAAAACATGGCGGAGCGATATGACGGGTATGGCAACAGCATACGGCGCGTTATGGAACAGAAGAAACGCAATCCGGGCATCATCGGCGTGGTTGCGGATATCGTCAAAGTGGAGAAGCAATATGAGATTGCCATAGAAACTGCATTGGGCGGCAGCATTCAGAATATCGTGACGGATCATGAGCAGACGGCAAAGCAGATGATCGCATTTTTGAAGGAAAAGCGCTATGGACGTGCGACATTTTTACCGCTGAATGCGGTGAAGAACAGGTATCCGTTCCGGCAGGAACAGGCACTGAAAGAGCCGGGAGTCATCGGACTTGCCAATACGCTTGTACAGACGGAAAAGCGCTTTGAAGAGCTTGTAGATTCGCTGCTCGGCAGGATTGTGATCGTTGATACGATCGATCATGCAATCGCTCTGGCACGTAAGTACCACTATTCTATGCGTATTGTTACCCTGGAAGGAGAGTCTCTGAACCCCGGCGGTGCAATGACCGGAGGTGCTTTTAAGCATTCAAGCAATCTTCTTGCAAGAAATCGTGAGATTATGGATGCCAGACGTCTGGAAACGCAAAAGAAAAAAGAATATCTGGAATTGAAGTCACAGTACGATTCCCTCGCAGAAGAGAAAGAACAATTGGAACATCAGATTTCAATCTGGGAAAAAGAGGATCAGGAACGCTCTCTGGATATTAATACCGTTGTTCTGAACAAACAGCAGATGGAAAAGCGGTGTCAGGAGATTGAACGCATCCGGGATGATCTTGAACAGGAAAAGGCGTCTCTGGAAGAAGAAAAAAAGGCGATGGCTGAAAATGTCCAGAATCTGCTGAATCAGAAAAAGGGTCTGGAAGAGCAGAATCAGTCGAGAGAATCTCTGCAGAAAGAACTGGAAGAGCAGCTGGAGCATTTGAAGAAGCGAGAAGAACACCATGTAGGGGAACTTTCGGAGATTCAGCTGCAGGCAAATTCCTATGAGCAGCAGCTCAGCTTTTCAAAAGAGAATGAGAATCGCGTACAGGAAGAGATCGATCGTCTGGAATATGATCTGAAGGAGATGAAAGATGATGCAGGCGACAGAGAATCGATGCTGGAACATATTGAGAACCGCATTGCAGAGACGCAAAGACGGATTCGCGAGCTGGAACAAGAAGTCATGGATGGAGAAGTTGCATTAAAGCAATCTCAGCAGAGTGAAAAGCAGAAAAACCGGCAGTATAAACATTCGATGGAAGACCGCGAATCTTTAAGCAGCCATATGGCAGCTCTGGATAAGGAACTGTATCGGCTTCAGTCGAGAAAAGAAAAATTAGATGAAAAGATGCAGACTCTGACAGATTATATGTGGGAGTCATATGAGATGACCTATCGCATGGCAAAAGATCAGTGGAAAGATGAGATTACGATGTCTGCTGCTGATCTGAGAAAAGAGACGGCCAAATGGAAAAATAAAATAAAGAGCCTCGGATCGATCAATATTAATGCGATCGAAGAGTATAAAGAGGTATCGGAACGATATGAATTTCTGCTGAATCAACATGAGGATATTGTAAAAGCAGAGGGACAGCTCGTGAATCTGATCCGGGAGCTGGAGAGTGAGATGCGAAAGCAGTTCAAAGAGAAATTCCATGACATCCAGGAGATGTTTTCGAAGGTCTTTCAGGAACTCTTTGGAGGCGGATATGCAAGGCTGGAATTGACAGAAGAGGAAGATGTATTGGAAGCAGGAATCCAGATTATTGCACAGCCTCCGGGAAAAAAACTGCAGAATATGATGCAGTTATCCGGCGGGGAAAAGGCGTTGACGGCAATCAGTCTGCTGTTCGCGATTCAGAGCTTAAAACCGTCTCCATTTTGTCTGCTAGATGAGATTGAAGCAGCGTTGGATGATTCTAATGTTGGAAGGTTCAGCCAATATTTACATAAACTGACGGGTGACACGCAGTTTATTGTCATTACACACAGAAAAGGAACGATGACGGCGGCGGACATGCTTTATGGCATTACGATGCAGGAAAAGGGCGTATCAACGCTTGTATCGGTTCAGTTAATTGAAAATGATTTAGATGATTAAAGGCATCTGAGGAGGGAATTATGGCAGAAGAAAAGAAGGGTTTTTTTGAGAAGGTTTATGATGGATTAACGAAGACACGAGAGAATCTTTCCCGTGGACTTGATTCAATCTTTCAATCCTTTACGGATATTGATGATGATTTTTATGATGAGTTAGAAGAAACATTAATTATGGCTGACGTCGGAGTAGATGCTACGCTGAAGATCATCGACGATCTGAAGCACCGTGCCAGGGTGCAGGGAATCAAAGATACGTCCGCATGTAAAAATCTGCTGCAGCAGGTCATTAAAGAGCAGATGGAATTAGATGAGGATGCATTCGCATTTGAAAATGAAAAAACAGTCATGCTCGTGATCGGAGTCAACGGAGTCGGCAAGACAACCAGCATCGGAAAACTTGCAGCCGGACAGAAGGCAAAAGGGAAAAATGTCCTGATCGCAGCGGCGGACACATTCCGGGCAGCAGCGATCGACCAGCTGGATGTCTGGGCAAAACTTGCCAAAGTGGACATGATCGCACATGATGAGGGCTCTGACCCGGCGGCAGTTGTATTCGATGCATGCCGTGCTGCAAAAGCACGAAATACGGATCTGCTCATCTGTGATACGGCAGGCCGTCTGCATAATAAGAAGAATTTGATGAATGAGCTTGCCAAGATCAACCGCGTGATCGACCGCGAATATCCGGAAGCAAAACGAGAGACGTTGATCGTGTTGGATGCGACGACCGGACAAAATGCGATGAATCAGGCAAAACAGTTTATGGAGGCAGCGGACATTACCGGCATTATCCTGACGAAGATGGATGGAACGGCCAAAGGTGGAATTGCGATTGCGATTCAGACAGAGCTTGGTCTCCCGGTCAAATATATCGGGCTTGGAGAACACATCAATGATCTGCTTGAATTTGATACGGATATTTTTGTCAGCATTTTATTTAGTGAATAAAGGAGAGAACATCGGATGCTTACATTAAGAAAATTTGAAGAAGCATATGAAAAAGTACAGGAAGTGATCATTCCTACCAAATTAATGAAGAGTGACTATCTGTCTGCACAGACAGGCAATCAGGTTTATCTGAAACCGGAAAATATGCAGCTTACCGGTGCATATAAGATCCGCGGTGCATATTATAAGATCAGCACATTGTCGCAGGAGGAAAAGGAGAAGGGATTAATTACCGCTTCTGCCGGGAACCACGCACAGGGGGTTGCTTATGCGGCGAGGGCGAATCATGTTCCGGCAACGATCGTGATGCCGACGACGACTCCGCTGATGAAGGTAAACCGTACAAAAGAACTTGGAGCTGAAGTAATCTTAAAAGGCGATGTATTTGATGAAGCCAGTGCATATGCGACAGAGCTGGCAGAGAAGAGAGGAATGACATTTGTACATCCATTTGATGATCTGGACGTTGCAACCGGACAGGGGTCAATTGCCATGGAAATCTTTAAAGAACTGCCGACGGTGGATATTATCTTAGTTCCGATCGGCGGAGGCGGTCTTGCGACCGGAGTATCCACGTTAGCGAAATTTTTAAATCCGCACATTAAAGTGATCGGCGTGGAACCAGCAGGTGCTGCCTGCATGAAAGCTTCTTTAGAAGCCGGAAAAGTAACGACCGTAGATCATGTCAGCACGATTGCGGATGGTACAGCAGTGCAGACGCCGGGAAAGAAGATCTTTCCATATATCCAGCAAAACATTGATGATATTATTACGATCGAGGATGAGGAACTGATCGTGGCATTTCTCGATCTGATCGAAAATCATAAGATGCTTGCAGAGAATTCCGGATTGTTGACGGTGGCTGCCTTAAAACATCTGAATGTGACGGGCAAAAAAGTCGTGTCGATCATCAGCGGCGGCAATATGGATGTGATCACATTGTCTTCGCTCGTACAGCATGGTCTGATCGTTCGGGATCGTATCTTTACGGTTTCTGTATTTTTGCCGGATAAACCGGGAGAATTAACGAGAGTATCTAAGATTATCGCTCAGGCACAGGGAAATATCATCCGATTAGAACATAACCAGTTTGTCAGCATCAACAGAAATGCAAAAGTAGAGCTGACGATCACGATGGAAGCATTTGGAACGGAGCATAAGAATAAGATTATCAAAGCGCTGAAGGATACCGGATATCAGCCTCAGTTAAAGAATTCAAAATCTTTTTATTAATTCGGAAATCGACTGAAATTTTATATATGCAATGACAATGAAAAACCCCCGATTGGAATGGATGTTCCATCGGGGGTTATGTAATGCTTTGTATATTATCTTAATTCAGCAATCTGATCTTTGTCCAGCAGATTCGTATTATCGGTTAACGAGTTGTAAACGATGTTTGTGCAGTGGTCGGCAACTCGTTCTAATTTTGAAAGAATATCAGAATAGTTAAGTCCTGCGTGAGGATCACATTCCTGCCTTGCAAGGCGTTTTACATGTTCTTTTTGTAAACGCTTTTCCATCATATCGATCGTATTCTCAAGATTAATGATCTCATCGACATAATCGTTTGTTCTGTGTTTTAACGTATAGATGGTCTTTAATAACAGTTCATCCACTAACTGATACAGTTCAATCAGAGATTCCTTTGCAGGAATGGTAATCTTCTGCTTTTTGCGAACCATCGTAGCGGTCATATTGGCGATATCAGCTGCGTGGTCGCTGATGCGTTCGATGTCATTCACGGTGTGGAATAAGCCGCCCAATGTCTTTTTATCTGCAACCGGTAACGGATACTGGTTCGTCTTGACCAGATAGTCGATCGTAGCTGCACTGATCATATTGATATCTTCTTCTAATTCGTAGATTTCATCCAAATTGGATGATGATTCGTTCAAATATGCGGTCATTGCCCGTTCAAGGTTCATAACAGCCATATTGCCCATACGTTCAATCTCAAGCGTTGCCTGTGGAATCGCAGAGGTTGGAGCATATAAGGACTGATCGCCGATGTACTGTAATTCGTTTTCTTTTGCAACTTCATCCTCACCACGGACAAAGAAGTAAGTTAGTTTTACGATCAGATTGGTGAATGGGAACAGCATAATTACCTGTACGATCTTGAACGATGTATGGGTGTTTGCTACGGCACGTCCCATGTCGCCGCCGGAAAAGCTCAATATGAAGTCGGCCAGCGGATCTTTGATAAATAACAAGATGACGAAGAAGATGATACTTCCGATCACGTTAAACAAAAAGTGGATCAAAGCAGCACGCTTGGCATTCTTCTTACCGCTTAAACTTGCCAGTAAAGCGGAGGAGCAGGCTCCGATGTTACAGCCGAGAACGATAAAGAAACAGATCTGAAGCTGCAGCAATCCCTGAGAAGCCATCAGCAATACAATACTTACCGTAACAGAGGAACTCTGTAAGATGGAAGTAATGATAAAACCGATCAAAACAGCCAAAACAGGATTCGTCAATCCGGTTAGTAAATTTACAAAAGATTCAGAATCTTTTAAGAAAGACATGGAATCTTTCATGGTGGTCAGTCCGGTAAATAAAATACCGAATCCGAGTACAACTTCTCCGACCTTTTTGACGGTTGGATTATCAATAAACTGAATCATGATAACTCCGGCAAGCAGGAACAGTGGAGCAATCGCCGATAAATTAAAGGATACCAGCTGCGATGTAACGGTCGTACCGATGTTGGCACCGAAGATAATACCTGCAGCCTGATACAGATCCATCAGCCCGGCATTAACAAAACTTACTACCATTACGGTTGCAGCACTGGATGATTGGATAATACCGGTGAAGACAATACCTACAAGTAACCCTGTGATTTTGTTGCGCGTAAACATCTCGAGGATCTCACGCAGTTTTGCGCCGGCCGCCTTTTCAATACCATCGCTCATCAGCTTCATGCCGTAAAGAAAAAGACCCAATCCGCCTGCTAAACCTAATAAAACAGTCGTCATAGTTAAAATTCCCCTTTGTATAAAATTTTGGTTGGTTTTGGAACGAATATTAAATATACTTTACGAATTGTAGAAAGTGTAAAAATAATGTAAAAACCATGTAAACCAACTCCCGTCTATTTTAATATATTGAAAAGAATTTCACAATGAAAAAACGTCATGATGACAATAAATATAATTTTTTTAGACAACATTTATAAAAAACAAACAGGATGGGAAAATAAGGAAAGCGGTACGGTAAAATTGAGAATATGAAATTTAACAATCGGATTTTCCTGTTTTCAGAATCTGCATTCTTCGGTATAATAAAAGAAAATGACAAAAAAGGAGTTTCAAAGATGAGTAAATTACTGCATGTGAATATGAATGCAAGAGACTGGAAAAAGCTTGCTTCCTTTTATGAAGAAGTGTTTGGATGCGTACAGGTACCGCCGGCAAAGGAGATCACCGGTGACTATGCAGAAGAATTAACCGGACTTCATGGTGCAGAGATTCATGGCATGACGATGGCTTTCCCGGATGATCCGGATGGAGTGCAGCTGGAGATCTTTGAGTATAATCTTCGGGACGATTCTGCACCGGGAACGATTAATATGACGGGAATCGGACATATTGCGGTCGATGTAGAGGATATCGAAGAGACGACAAGAAGACTTTTGGCAGCCGGAGGCTCTTATGTGGGCAGACAGGTACATAGAACGTATGCCGACAAACCGGATCTGTTCATTCATTATGTGAAGGACTGTGAAGGCAATATTATCGAATTGATGGATCGAAAAGCAGAATAAGAAGCAAGAAGGAAAATGGCAAGATAGCAAGATAACGGTGTTGATCCGCATGCATTGTTATCTTGCTATTTGTTATCTTTCTTGCTATAATTAAATCCGTATGCCACGATTTTGAATCAATTTAATTGACAGATACAGGAGTTTATGATGGAAAATTTAACATATACAACGGAAAGCAAAAAGCAACAGCATTATATAGAAGAAATGAAAGTTTGGGTGCAGGAACAGAGTGAAAGACTGGGGCGTCCGTTAACCTGCAAATGCGTCACCTTTGGATGCCAGATGAATGCAAAAGATTCTGAAAAATTATTGGGAATTTTGCGGCAGATGGGATATGTGGAGACAGAAGAGGAACTTGCTGATTTTGTCTTATTCAATACATGTACCGTCCGGGAAAATGCGAATTTGAAAGTATATGGACATCTGGGACATCTGAAGAAGATAAAGCAAAAGAATCCGCATATGATGATCGGCCTCTGCGGATGTATGATGCAGGAAGAACAGGTCGTGAAAAAGATTCAGGAAAGCTATCGGTTTGTTGACATCATTTTCGGAACGCATAATATCTTTAAATTGGCTGAGATTATGAAAAGACGTGTGGATTCGAATGGAATGATCGTGGATATCTGGAAAGATACGGATCAGATTGTGGAAGATCTGCCAAGCGAGCGGAAGTTCAGCTTTAAATCCGGTGTGAATATTATGTATGGGTGTAACAATTTCTGCAGCTATTGTATCGTTCCATATGTAAGAGGTCGGGAACGGAGCAGAAATCCAAAGGATATTATCAGAGAGATTGAAGGATTAGTTGCAGATGGCGTTATTGAAGTCATGCTTCTCGGTCAGAATGTGAATTCTTATGGAAAAGGGCTGGAAGAACCGATGACATTTGCGCAACTGCTGCGGGAGATTGAGAAGATTGAAGGACTGGAGAGAATCCGATTTATGACTCCGCATCCGAAAGATCTGTCGGATGAATTGATTGATGTTCTTGCATCTTCGAAGAAAGTATGCAATCATGTCCATCTGCCTGTTCAGTCCGGAAGTTCGGCAATCTTAAAGAAGATGAACCGGCATTATACAAAAGAACAATATTTAGATCTGGTAGACCGAATCCGTGCAAAAGTGCCGGATGTATCCTTTACGACGGATATTATCGTGGGATTTCCGGGTGAGACAGAAGAAGATTTTCAGGAAACCATGGATGTCGTAAGAAAGGTAAACTACGACAGCTGCTATACTTTTATCTATTCGAAGCGGACCGGAACACCGGCAGCCGCTATGGAAGATCAGGTTCCGGAAGACGTAATAAAGGATCGGTTCCAGAGATTGCTGAGAGTGGTCGGAGAAGCTTCTAAGAGCAATGTGGATCGATATGTGGGGCGGACGATGGACGTTTTGGTGGAATGCCTCAATGACCATGATGATACGATGGTGACCGGACGGTTGACGAATAATGTATTAGTTCATTTTAAAGGAGGAAAAGATCTGATTGGAACGATTGTTCCGGTTGTGTTAAACGAGGCCAGAGGATTTTACTATATCGGAGAAATGGCACAGGAGGCATAAGAGGAATGGCAAAATATACTCCCATGATGGAACAGTATTTGGAAATAAAAAAACAGAATCAGGATTGTATTTTGTTTTATCGATTGGGGGATTTCTATGAGATGTTTTTTGAGGATGCACTGATCGCATCCAGAGAACTGGAAATTACATTGACTGGTAAGAACTGTGGACAGGAAGAACGGGCACCGATGTGCGGCGTGCCGTATCATGCCTGTGACAGTTATTTGAATAAATTAGTAGAAAAAGGATATAAAGTCGGAATCTGTGAGCAGGTAGAAGATCCGAAGGCGGCAAAAGGAATCGTGAAAAGAGAAGTGATCCGGATCGTTACGCCCGGAACGAATATCTCAACTCAGAATCTGGATGAAACAAAAAATAATTATCTGATGGGCATTTATTCCGGTAATGGCGAATATGGAATTTCTTTTGTAGACATTACAACCGGTGATTTTCGTACGACGACGATTGATGATAAGGGCAAGCTGATGGATGAAATCTTCAAATTCACGCCGGCAGAGATTATATGCAATGATGCATTTTTAATCAGCGGCGTAGACCTGAAGTTTTTGAAAGAGCGCCTTTCAATCAGCATTTCGGCGGTGGATAATTCTTATTTTGATGAGGAGAACAGCGTTCGAATGATCAGACAGCAGTTTCATGTTGAAAAGATTGACGGACTTGGGATTGCAGACTTTCCACTTTGCGTTGTTGCGACAGGAGCACTGCTTTGTTACCTGAATGATACGCAGAAGCATTCACTGGAGCATCTGACGAAGATCATTCCGTATATCACATCGGATTTTATGCTGATCGACAGTGCGAGCAGGAGAAATCTGGAATTATGTGAGACGATGCGGGAAAAGCAAAAAAAGGGATCCCTTTTGTGGGTGCTGGATAAAACGAAGACGGCGATGGGAGCAAGGCTTCTGCGGCGCTATATTGAGCAGCCGCTCGTTCGAAAGGATGCGATTGAAGCAAGATTGGATGCAATCACTTCGTTGAATCATGCTGCCATCACAAGAGAAGAATTAAGAGAATATCTGGGACCGATCTATGACATGGAGCGTCTGATGACAAAAGTAAGCTATCGTTCCGCAAATCCACGAGATCTGATCGCATTTAAATCTTCTCTGGAATTGCTGCCATATATAAAAGCACTTTTAAAAGATTTCAAGAAAGGAATGCTGGCAGAGATTTATGAGGAACTGGATCCTCTGGAAGATCTGTATGATCTGCTTGAACGGTCGATCATTGAGGATCCGCCGATTCAGATGAAAGAAGGCGGGATCATAAAGAATGGTTTTTCCGAGCAGATCGATCAGCTGAAACAGGCAAAGACAGAAGGAAAGCGGTGGCTGGCGGAACTGGAAGAACGCGAAAAAGAAACGACAGGGATCAAAAAGCTGAGAATCAAGTACAATAAAGTATTTGGATATTACATAGAAGTGACGAACTCATTCAAAGATCAGGTTCCGGAACGTTATATCAGAAAGCAGACGCTCGCAAATTCGGAACGCTATACGACCGAAGAGCTAGATAAGCTCGCAGATACGGTGCTGGGTGCGGAAGAGAGATTGTATGCGTTAGAATATGAATTATATGCAGAGATCCGGGAAACGCTTGCGGCACAGATCGAGCGCGTGCAGAAGACGGCAAATGCGATTGCAAAACTGGATGTCATGGCATCGCTTGCATATGTTGCGGAACAGAATGGTTATGTCAGACCGACATTGAACAAAAGAGGGATCATCGACATCAAAGACGGCCGTCATCCGGTGGTGGAACAGATGATCACGAACGATATGTTTATTGCGAACGATACTTTTTTAGATAATGGCAAGAATCGGCTGTCTATTATTACCGGGCCAAATATGGCAGGCAAATCCACGTATATGCGTCAGACGGCACTGATCGTACTGATGGCACAGATTGGATCTTTTGTCCCCGCGAAGTCCGCACGGATCGGTCTGGTTGACCGCATCTTTACCAGAGTTGGAGCTTCGGATGATCTTGCGTCCGGACAGAGTACGTTTATGGTAGAAATGAGCGAAGTTGCCAATATTTTAAGAAATGCAACAAAGCACAGCCTGCTTATTTTGGATGAGATCGGAAGAGGAACCAGTACGTTCGACGGTCTCAGCATTGCCTGGGCAGTTGTGGAATATATCAGCAATACAAAGCTTCTGGGTGCGAAAACATTATTTGCGACGCATTATCACGAACTGACAGAGTTGGAGGATAAGATTCCTGGTGTGAATAATTATTGCATTGCGGTAAAAGAACAGGGCGATGATATTGTATTTTTAAGGAAAATCATAAAAGGCGGTGCGGATAAAAGTTACGGAATTCAGGTTGCCAAGCTGGCGGGAGTTCCGGACCGCGTGATCCAGCGTGCAAAGGAAATTGCTGTTCAGCTGACGGAAAATGATATGCTGAATAAAGCGAAAGAGATGGACGGATATGTGGAAGATGCACAGCAGCTGTCATTTTTCGATCAGATTGTACCGTCCGACCAGCCTCATCCGGTTGTTCTGGAACTCCGGGATGTGGACTTGTCGCATATGACGCCAATCGATGCGATCAATTATTTGTATGATTTACAGGAAAGGGCGAAGATGTAGGTGATAGATTTGCCGGAAATTAAAGTATTAGATCAATATACAATCGATAACATAGCAGCAGGAGAAGTGGTGGAACGCCCTTCCTCTGTGGTAAAAGAACTGGTGGAAAATGCAGTCGATGCGAATGCAACTGCAATTACGGTGGAGATCAAAGAAGGTGGGATCAAATTCATCCGGGTAACGGACAACGGAACCGGAATTGAAAAAGAACAGATCCGAACTGCTTTTTTGCGCCATGCGACGAGCAAGATCCGCACGGTGGAGGATCTGTTGAACGTATCCTCTCTTGGATTCCGTGGGGAAGCTCTTTCAAGCATTGCTGCAGTGGGGCAGGTGGAATTGATCAGCAGAACGGCCGACAGCCTTTCGGGATCCAGATATGAGATCCGGGGCGGAGAGGAGATTTCCTTTGAGGAGATCGGCTGTCCGGAGGGAACCACGTTTATTGTACGAAATCTGTTCTACAATGTTCCGGCACGCAGGAAGTTTTTAAAAACGTCCATGACAGAGGCATCTTATATTGAATCGATGATGCGGCAGCTGGCGTTGAGCCACCCGGAGATTTCGTTCAAACTGGTGCATAATAATCAGAACAAGCTGTCAACTTCAGGAAATGGCAGATTGAAAGATGTCATCTATCATATCTTTGGACGAGATATCGCAAAGAATCTTTTGGAATGCGAACAGGAGAAGAATCAGATCGTGATTTCCGGTTATATTGGGAAACCGCTGATCTCCAGAGGAAACCGGGGCTATGAGATTTATTTTGTGAACGGACGGTATATCAAAAGCCCGATCATCAGCCGTGCAATTGAAGATGCATATAAGACTTATAATATGAAGCACAAATACCCGTTTACGGCATTGATGATCCATGTACCTCCGGAAACGCTGGATGTCAATGTCCATCCGACAAAGATGGAAGTTCGGTTTTCGAATGGTGAAACGTTATATCGTATAATCTGTGACGCTGTCCGGCATGCTCTCCGGCAAAAGAATCTGATCCCGGAAGTGACGCTGAACAGTCAGAAGAAGAAAGATACCGTATCTGTACCGAAAAAAAATACGGTGCCGGAACCGTTTGAAACGATCAGAAGGGAACAATTCGTTCGGAAAGCGGACCTTGATGAAGCATCAAAAAAGGAGATTGACCGTCTGATCCCGGCAAAACCGGCTGAGAAGATGCACAAAGAAGCAAAACAGACGGCAAAACCGGAGACGGATTCAAAGGTGATCCGACAGGATATCAAAGACGAAATTCGCACGCAGATGAAGCATCAGCTGCAGGAGACGCCGGTATATCAGGTAAAAGAGGCACAGCAGATATCATTTTTAGATGAATCAGAGCAAGAAGAACCATGGAAGCCGGGCTTTCGTATCATCGGGCAGCTGTTCGCAACGTATTGGCTGATGGAATCAGAGAATCAATTCTATATCATGGATCAGCATGCCGCACATGAGAAAGTCAATTACGAAAAATTGATCAAAGCACTGGAAAAGAAAGAGATATACAGCCAGCAGCTTGCACCTCCGTTGATCTTAAGCTTATCGATGAAAGAAGAAGAAGTGATAAAGCGGTACAGGGCTTCCTTTGAAAAACTGGGATTTGTGATTGAGGAATTTGGCGGGCGGGAATACTGTATACGGGCAGTTCCTGCAAACCTGTATGGCTTGGGAGAGCAGGATGTCTTTATCGAACTGCTGGATTCTGTTATGGAAGAAACGATCATGACCGACATGGACGTTATTACAGATAAAATTGCATCGATGTCGTGCAAAGCAGCAGTAAAAGGCAATCAGGTTCTCAGCCGCATTGAGGTGGAAC
>Ga0129309_1000731_pt1 | contig 22322 bp, 12 predicted proteins | sample L1105metagenome_FD_94439 | JGI IMG/M metagenome (GOLD analysis project Ga0129309, IMG submission 94439) | Ring-tailed lemur group fecal microbial communities from Wisconsin, USA - L1105 metagenome | ecosystem: Host-associated > Mammals > Digestive system > Large intestine > Fecal | place: USA...
CAGCAGACTGGATGAGTTCGATGTGGAACTGCTGAAAGTTCTGTTTATGATTAAATATGTCAAAGAGATTAAGGCAAACGTAGATAACCTGACGACACTGATGATCTCTAATATAGATGATGACCGTATTGAAATCCGTAGCAAAATTGAAGAATCTTTAAAGAAATTGATCCGTGAGACACTGGTGCAGAAGAATGGAGAAATCTACATCTTCCTGACCAATGAAGAACAGGAAATCAATAACGCCATCAATAACGAATCTGTGGAAATGGGTGAGATTATCGGAGAGGCATCAACCGTAATTTTTGAGGAAATTTTTACGGATAAAAAATACCGTTACAGCAGCCGTTATCTGTTCCCGTTCAATCAGAAGGTGGATGACCGATATTTCAAGGGTAACCAGTCCAATGATATTGGAGTATCTATCATCACGCCATATGGCGGTGATTATCCGGATTCTGCTCTGCGTCTGCGCTCGTTACAGGAACATGCGGTGATTGTGAAATTGCCAAATGACAGTACTTTCCTGGATGAAATTACAGAATCCATCAAGATTTATAAGTTCTTGAATAAAAATGCCGCAGGAGCAAGAGGAAGTTTTGACAGTATTCGTCGAGCAAAAGAAGACGAGCGTATTGAAAAGAAAGATCGGATTCGAATCTTTATCGAGGATGCTTTAAAACATGCAGATATCTATGTGAATGGAGATAAAGCAAATATCTCAGCAAAAGAACCGTCAAACCGAATTAATGAGGCACTTGGCAAGCTGGTAGCGATGCAGTATAACAAGCTGACTTACATGGAGACGGCACCGGAACTTTCGGATATTGCGGCAGTATTCAATGGCAACGATGGACAGGTCTCTTTCCTTGGAACCAGCGATACTATACCGAACAAACTGGCATTGGAAGAAGTGATTCAGGTGATTGGTCTGAACAATGCAAGACGTATGAAAACTTCGCTGAAATCACTGCAGGATAAATTCGGAGCAGCCCCATATGGATTTATTTCAAAGGATGTACAGTGGCTGACTGCGATGCTCTTTAGGATAGGAAGAGTATCTCTGACTTACAATAGCCAGACGTTATCTATGCTGTCCAATACAAAAGACGAACTGATACGCTATCTGACAAAACGTCAGTTTGCAGAGAAGCTGTTGATTGATATTCGAGAAAGGGCAACCGATAGACAGATTCGCTCTGCAAAAGATGTATTGAAGGATTATTTTGGTTTTTCCTTATCCAGTGATGACGATGACACTATCATGAGAAGCTTTCAGAATAAAGCACAGGATAAACTGGATGTATTTGATGATATTATGATAGAATACCGTGTGAATCCGAAGCTTCCATGCAGATTCCTGATGGAACAGGCAAAGAAGAATCTGGAAGAACTTCTGTCTATCAAAGAACCGGTGGAGTTCTTTAAAACAGTAGATAAAAAACGTGATGATCTGTTAGATGATGCAGATGATACTGCCCCGGTATTTGACTTCTTCAAAGGCGGTCAGAAAAAAATCTTTGAAAAAGCACTGGAACAGATTCAGATGTTTGATAACAGCAAGATCTATGTCCGGGAACAGGAGATCATAGACAATGTTGCCAATATGGAAGCAATTGTGAATGCGAAAGATCCATTTCGACAGATTCACAGATTGCCATACATGTCTAAGAGGTTTATTGACCAATATGGATCATTGTTGGAAAAAGCAGCAGGTGAGATTCGACCGATTCTGGATGATGATCTGCATAAAGTGTTAAATATATTAGATGAGAAAGACTTTGCATCGATATTTCGAGATAAGTTTCTAAAGGCATTTGATGAATTAGAAGATAAGCTGGATACCTCTCATGAGATTGCGGCAGTGAAGAATATTAGACTGGAAAGTGATACGTTAAAACTTCGCTGTATGGATGAGATCACCGAGTATGAGGAGGCACATCGTCCGAAACCGGTACCACCTGTGACTCCGGCAATACCGTCAACAGATGGCGGGCATACAGAACCACCAAAACCGGTAGCACCGCCAGTTCAGCCGAAGCCAAAGAAGCGGAAGAATGTATCCATCAGTAACGTGGCAGGTGCAAGAACTTATTCTATCGAAAATGAACAGGATATTGACAAGGTACTGGCAGAGATGAAGAAAAAATTATTACAAGAGCTGGAAGAGAATACGATTATTATATTGAGTTAATTTAAAGTGGAGGTTATTCATTTGAAAAAGGAATTTTTGGAAACATTACAATTAGATGAAGACCACGAAAGAGAATGCAAGTTAGCAGAAGGAGGTCTCCCGGAGAGTATATGGGAGACCTATTCGGCATTTGCAAATACAGACGGGACTATGAAGGAGATTTCCTTTGTACAGAGGCAGCAGTCAGGGCTATGTTTGCTGATCAGAGGGATATTCCGGTAGATTCTGAAATATTGGAAGATATGGAACTGGATGCATTAAATGTTGATACAATTAAGGGGTATCGAGTCATTTTTGAACAGCTGCATGAAGGACATCCATGGAATAAGTTGATGAAAGATGAATTTCTCATCAAATTAAAAGCGGCGGCAAAAAACAAAGCAGGCTCAGTATCCCCGACAGTGGCCGGATTATTGATGTTCGGGGATGCCGACCGGATTACGGATGTGTTTCCAGACTATTTTCTGGATTACAGGGAAGAATGTGATGATAAAAATGTGCGCTGGCTGTATCGGACACATTCCAATGAAGGGGATTGGAGTGGAAATTTGTTTGACTTCTTCTATAAAGTAACGAATCGAATCGATGATGATGTTGCCGTGCCTTTTGTAAATCGAAGAGATGGGGTACGTGTGGATCGTGTGGATATACATGATGCACTCAGCGAGGCAGTTGCAAATGCACTGGTTCATGCAAATCATTATGGAAAACGGGGGATTGTCATTGTAAAACATGGAAAGAAAATCACAATTTCCAATCCGGGGACAATCCGTATTACGAAAGAAGAATTCTATGCAGGCGGAAACAGTGATCCAAGAAATCCGAATCTGCTGAAAATGTTCGGATTCGTAAATGTGGGTGAATGTGCAGGAAGCGGCGTAGATAAGATTATGACTGCCTGGAAAGAACAGAATTGGGAGAAACCGGTATATGATATCTCACTAAGGTCAGAGCGAGTGACTTTGCACCTGGAAGTGGGACAAGTCGTGTACATCCCGGAATCAGCGGATCTGAGGAAAGAAGCGTTGGCATCTGCATCTATAAATTTGATAAAATTATCAGAAAAAGAAAGAATTATTGTTGAATATATACAAAACTATGGGAATGTAAGTATGGGTAAGGCGACAGAAATATGTGGCTATAAAACAAAATCAGCAACTCGTAAAATAATAGCAAAGCTGTTAGAAAAAGAAGTTATCGAAAAGCAGGGGAATGGACCGGCTACACGATATACATTGGTAAAAAAGGATCTTTAAGAGTCTCAAAAGATTGCTAAAGATCTCTAAGGGACTCAAAAAGACTGTTAAAGGTCTCTAAGAGTCTTCTGACAGAGACCGATAGGAACTATTGGGTGGAGGAAACAGTACATGAACAAGAATGTAATAAAGAAATTTGCTATAGAAGCAAGAAAGAAACTGATTGATTCTGTTACAGATAAAGCTGGTATGCTTGGCATTACAGAAAAATCATGCAGTGAACCGATTACAAAGGGAGCAGATTTTGAAGTATACCAGACCGTTGCGGGAACAGAAGTGACACTGAATAAAAGACAGTGTGAGCAGAGAAGACGGCTGGTATCCCAGATTGAATCCCGTGGATTTGAGGCTGTTGTAGAAGAAGTGGCTTACACTTGGTTTAACAGAATCTGTGCGATCCGTTTTATGGAAGTGAACGACTATCTTCCAAATAGAGTTCGTGTACTTTCTTCCGAAAAAGAAGGGAAGATGGAGCCGGATCTTGTGACACAGGCACCGGATGTGGATTTAGACCTGTCAGTACAGGAAAAAGAAGAAATCATTAACTGGAAAATGAGTGGCACGTCAGAAGATACAGATAAACTGTACTGCAAATTATTCCTAAAACAGTGTCATCAGTTGCATGATATCTTGCCGGGACTTTTTGAGGCAGATTCTGATTATATGGAATTGTTGTTTGGTATTTCTTATACGAATAAAGACGATGTGATCTATATGCTGGTAAATCCAGAAACAGGTATTCCGGAAGCTGATTTTAATGTATCTACATTGGATGAAGACGGAAATCCAACCGGACAGGTGGAAATTATTGGATGGCTGTATCAGTATTACAATACAGAATTGAAAGACGACACCTTCGCAAAATTGAAAAAGAATGTAAAAATCACAAAAGAAAGAATTCCGGCAGCAACCCAGCTTTTCACACCGGACTGGATTGTGCGTTATATGGTGGAAAACTCTGTGGGAAGAATCTGGATTGAGCATTTACGGGCAGTAGATCCAAGTACAGATGAAAAAGCAACGGCAGAAAGATTCGGCTGGAAATATTATCTTCCAGAGGCAGAGCAGGAAGAGCCTGTCAATGTGAAACTGGCAGAGATCCGTACTACATACAAGAATCTGAAACCAACAGACATTACCTGTATTGATCCATGTATGGGAAGTGGACATATCCTGATTGCAATGTTCGATGTGCTAATGGATATCTATGAAAGTGCCGGATATGACAAGCGAGAAGCGGCATTTGAAATCGTAGAACATAATATTCATGGACTGGATATTGACCAGCGAGCATATCAGCTGGCATACTTTGCAGTTATGATGAAAGGACGTGGATACAACAGACGATTCCTGCGTGGAAGAGATGGAAAGCCAGAACCGAAAGTGTATGCAATTGTAGAGAGTAATGAAATAAATAGGAAGCATTTGCAGTTCTTTGGAACACATTTGAGTGAGATGGAAAGAAATCTGGCTGTGATGCAGATAGAAGGATTGCTGGATACATTTAAAGATGCCAGAGAGTATGGATCTATCTTAAATGTAGATGCATGTGATTGGGACGTTCTGGAAAGATTTGTAGATGATTTAGGTACAACAGGACAGATTTCGTTTGAGAGTGTAGGAAGTGAAGAAACACAAGAACAGTTGATCAAGCTGGTGAGAGTAGCGAAAAACCTAGGACAGAAATATGATGCTGTGGTGACGAATCCGCCATATATGGGTGCTTCTGGAATGGGAGCTAAGTTATCGAAGTATGTTAAAGGTAATTACCCAGATAGTAAGAGTGATTTGTTTGCTGTATTTATTGAAAAGTGTGGTCATATGGCAAAGAAAAATGGATATCAGGCAATGATTACACAGCATGTGTGGATGTTCCTTTCCAGTTTTAAAAAACTGAGAAATAAAATACAGTTGAGTGACATTGTAAATATGGCACATCTTGGACCGAGAGCATTTGAAGAAATTGGCGGAGAAGTTGTACAGACAACAAGTTTTGTGATCAGAAAAAGTCATATTGAGGAATATAAGGGAACATACTGCAGATTGATAGAACCAATGACGCAACAGGGAAAGGAAGAAATGTTCCTTACTTGTGAAAATAGATATTATGCAAAACAAGATGATTTTTCAAAAATTCCAGGTAATCCAGTAGCGTATTGGGTTAGTAAAATTGTGGGAGATTTGTTTTCCAGTAGAAAAGCATTGGGCAAATTTTACGATGCACGAAGTGGGCTACAAACGAATGATAATTCTAGATTTTTAAGATATTGGTATGAAGTAGATGTAAACAAGACAAGAATTTCTAAGCTTTCTTTTGGAGAGAAGTGGTACCCACATTTAAAAGGGGGGTCTTATAGAAGATGGTATGGAAATCAAGAATATGTTGTAAACTGGGAAAATAATGGAAATGAAATTTTAAAACTTGCAACAAAATTATATGGAAGTCCGACAAGAACAGCTAAAAGCATAGATAAATATTTTTTACCGGGATTGACTTGGTCAGATGTTTCAACTGGTTTATTTAGCGTTAGAATGACTGAAAGTGGATTTATTTTTGATACGACAGCTCCAACAATTTCTTGTAAAAATAGTGAGATACCTCCAAAAGAACTATTGGGGTTTTTGAATAGTAAGGTAGCACAAGTATTGCTATCACTTTTAGCACCTACAATTCATTATAATTGTGGTGCGGTCGCTTTATTGCCAATAATAACGATAAAGGATGAGAATATTGGATTATTAGTCCAAAAGAATATAGAAATTTCCCAAAAAGATTGGGATTCTTTTGAGGCTTCTTGGAATTACAAGGAGCATCCGCTGATAATTAATGTTTCAACAATTTCAGATGCGTTTGAACTATGGAAAAAAAGATGTGATAATCGTTTTTATGAATTAAAACAAAATGAGGAAGAATTGAACCGTATCTTTATTGATATTTATGGCTTACAGGATGAGCTCACTCCAGAAGTAGAAGATAAAGATATCACTGTTCGCAAAGCTGATTTATCTAGAGACATCCGTAGTTTTATTTCCTATGCCGTTGGCTGTATGTTTGGACGTTATTCGCTTGATGAAGAAGGTTTGATCTATGCCGGGGGTGAATGGGATAGTGACAGATATAGGACATTCCTTCCAGATGATGACAACTGTATTCCAATTACTGATGAAGAATATTTCTCTGATGATATTGTTGGTCGTTTTGTAGAATTTGTTAAAATAGTTTACGGGGGAGATACCTTAGAAGAGAACCTTGATTTTATTGCCAATGCATTAGGCAATAAAGGCGATACTTCCAGAGAAGTCATCCGTAATTATTTCCTGAAAAACTTTTATAGAGATCATCTGAAAGTATATCAGAAGAGACCAATTTACTGGTTATTTGACAGTGGAAGACAAAATGGATTTAAAGCATTGATTTATATGCACCGTTATGATGCAGATACGGTTGGTCGAGTAAGAACAGATTATCTGCATCGAGCACAGAAATATGTAGAGACAGCTATGCAGAGTGCCCAGTATACGATTGACAATGCAACATCCGCTTCAGAAAAATCGAAAGCGACAAAAGCAGTGACGAAATACACAAAACAACTTGCAGAAATGAAGATTTATGATGAAGCCATTGCTCATATTGCCAATAAAAGAATTGAAATTGATCTGGACGATGGCGTAAAAGTAAATTATGAAAAATTCCAGGGAGTAGAAGTTGCCCAGGAAGGAAAGAAAGCATTAAAAGTGGATCTTTTGGCAAAAATTAAATAAGAAGGAATGGAGGTGACAGACGAATGAAATTAAAAAATATCAAGATTTCCAACTACAGGTGCTTCAAAGAAGCAGAGATTGATTTTGATGAATATATCACATTGATGGTTGGTAAGAATGGAGCAGGTAAGACTGCAATACTGGATGCAGTGGCTGTTTCAGTTAGTACATTTCTACTAGGTATAGATGGTGGTGTCAGCAGAAGTATCTTAAAAGATGATGCCAGATACGAGTTCCATGATTTGAATGGAACGATTGATCCGCAGCATCAGTTTCCGGTTTGCATCGAGAGTAATGGAGATTGCCTGGATCAGAAAAATGTGAAATGGATTCGTTCTTTGAATTCTGAAAGTGGCAAAACAACCATCAAAGATGCAGGAGAACTGACAGGACTTGCGAAGAAAGCGCAGAAGCAGATTATGACAGGAGATAAATCGCTGGTACTCCCTCTGATCTCTTATTATGGAACCGGACGTTTATATGCTCAGAAGAAAGAAAAGAGAAATCTGAAATCTTTAACGGAGTTTAAACGTCAGGTAGGTTACGTGGATTGTATGGCGGCAGAGTCAAATGAAAAGCTGATGTTGAACTGGTTTCAGATGCAGACACTGAAAAGCCTTCAGAAGCAGCAGAAGACAGGAATATTGGACAGACCATTGCTTCTGAAAACGGTCGAAAAAGCAATTTGTAGAAGTTTTGAGAGAATCAGTGGGGCACGAAATGCCAGCCTTATCTTTGATCTTGATACTCATAGGCTGGTACTGGAATTTGAATCTGCGGATGGCAATGCACAGAAATTTGCAATGGATGAAATGAGTGATGGATATAAGAATACTCTTAGCATGATTGGTGATATTGCCTATCGCATGGCAGTGTTAAACCCTATACTGGGAGATCAGGTGCTGGAAAAAACACCGGGTGTTGTACTGATTGATGAAATTGATTTACATTTGCATCCACAGTGGCAGCAGACAATCTTAAGTGATCTCCATGCAATTTTCCCGGATGTTCAGTTCATTGTCAGTTCTCATGCACCTGCAGTTATTAATTCTGTTTCAAGAGAACAGATTCGGATTCTGGATTATGGAGAAATCTATATGCCTGCGGCACAGACCTATGGAAGAGATGCAAATTCCATATTGCGGGAGGTTATGAAAGTATCAGAGCGTCCGGCTGAAATCAAGCATCGTATGGACTTATTTTATGCGTATATGGATGAAAATAATTACAAAGAAGCAGGCAAGGTTTTGATGGAGGTGGAAGCAATTGTTGGAACAACAGATCCGGATATTGCGGCAGCAAGGACATCTCTGGATTTGGAGAGAATATTAGGGGAATAGAGTATGATCGTTATAAAAAGAGGGAAAGAACCCAATAGTCTTCTGAAATTTCGTAAAGAAAATCCGGATGCGGATTATGAGTCCGATATGCCTACAGATGTATTAAAAGACATCCGAGAACAGATGTGGGAAGAACAGAGATGCCTGTGTGCGTATTGTATGAAGAAGATTGAGATTCCAAGTGTTATGAGAATTGAACATTGCAGGCCGAGACATCCACAAGACGAACAGGAACATGATAAAAAAGCGACGCTGGATTTTAAATGGATGCTTGGCGTGTGCTATGGAAACAGTCTGGTGCGAGGCGTGAAACCAGAAGATAAAACCTGTGATGCACACAGGGGCAATACAGAGCTTACAGTGAATCCGTTTGATGAAATGTCTGTCAGAAAGATTAAGTATAAAGCGGATGGGAGCATGTATTCAGAGGATGCGGAAATCAATAAAGACGTGACAGAAACATTGAATTTGAATTGCCAGGCACTTTCTTTACCACAGACACGGAAAAATGTTTTGATGGCAGAGAAGAACAGAATCATGAGAAAATGCAAAGGTAAATCACAGGATGCGTTTATGCGTGAACTGGAACGCACTTATACAAGTCTGGTGCAGGAAAGAAATTTGACGCCGTATTGTGGAATTATTATTTCCTGGCTTGAGAGCAAATTGAAGATATCATAAACTGTGCAGGTATTTTGCACAAATAAACTTGAAGGTGAAAAGATGGATTTACAAAATATACAAGAGCAGCTAAATACTGAATTTTCCAAAGAAGATACCCGGATTATATTATGGTTTGATGATAAAGGAGAATATGAAGACGAGGTATCGGAATTACAGCTGGATAATGCAAAGTTACATATTCTGGATGGTACGAACTGGTTCTATTCCAAATGGTTATTGAATGAATCAGATACAAAGAGCAAGTATCTTGTATATGCACCATTTCCAAAACCAAGTGATGCAGAAAATCCATTGGCAGATATGTATTATTACTCGGTTCCGTACTACACGGATCGGGTATCCCAGATGTCACAGGAGATTGGAATTGATAACCGGTTTAAAGAACATCTGGCACAGTACAGCAACTTTTGGAAAAACAAGAATCGTATCGAGAAATTTAAAGAACTCGGCATAGACCATTTCAATGTGGAAACCATTGATATTGGTCTTATTGCCGTACTTACAGATGTAAAGACTCCGAATTTTGAAGAGATTACAAGGCAGTTATTATTAAACAACAGCGAAGCATACATGAAAACACTTAAGGATAACGGACTTCTGGAGAAGTTCTGGGAATTATGTAAGAAGTATTTTGGATATCAGTCTGAAAATCCGAACGTAGATGATCTGGCAGCATGTATGCTTTTGACTTATGCATCGGTAGCATTAAAAGATACGTTACCAGTAGTATTGAAATCATATGTCTTAAAAAAGAAAAATGATGTTGTCGTATTTGTCCGGAATCTGATGGACAATGTACTTTATCAGGATGCTTATGATGCATTATCAGAAAAAGTGGACAAGACGTTACGAGTAGTGAGCAGAATCCGGGATGAACTGAAAAAGGATGTTGACAAATCAAAAGATCAATCTGCACAGCTTCTGGATATTGCAAATTGTGATGCTTTCCGGGAATTGGATAATATCTTAATTGATTGGGCATTGGATCAGCTGAATGATGAGATTCTGGATGCTCAGATTGATGGCATGAACCTTGCACAGATTGCAGAGCAGCGAGCAGCAAAGTCCTGCCATTTTGGAAATGTATATAAAAATGAATATCAGGCAATCAAATATGCTTACCAGATGATGAAAGCAGTTTCTGTTCTGGAAGTGACAAGTGATATTAAGGCTATGGTAGCAGATTATCAGAAACAGACATATTTGGTTGATTCTTATTATAGATGGTTTTACAGTGCCTATGACTGTATCGAAGATACAGAGAGATTTTCGCAGGTAAGAGAACGGATTGAGAATATGTATTCCTTTACATATCTGCAGAAAGTAACACCGAAGTGGAATCAGGAATTGACAGATAATCTGATGGCAGATACTGGATTAAAACGTCAGGAAGACTTTTATCGTAATTACCTGAAGGCTTATGAAGGAAAGAATCGTGTCATCGTTATTATTTCTGATGCTTTCCGGTATGAGTGTGCAAAAGAATTGATGGAACGACTGGAAATGGATGAAAAGTGTACACCGAAACTGGGGTGTATGATCAGTGGACTGCCATCTGTAACATCAGTGGGAATGGCAAGCCTTTTGCCACATAAGAAATTACAGGTAAATGATAAATTGAATGTCACAGTAGATGGACAGAGTTGCGGTGATCTGGCATCCAGAGATAAGATTTTAAAAGCACAGAATGAAAATAATGTGGCATTAGCTTTTGATGAAGTAGCAAGTGCCAACAAAGTAAAAATCCGTAAATTGCTGCAGAAGAAGAATATCGTGTATATTTATCACAATCAGGTGGATGCCCGTGGTGATAAGCCTGCCAGTGAAAATGAGGTATTTACGGCGTGCTCAGAGGCAATTGAAGAGATTTATAAGCTGATCAAGAAACTAACCAGCTATATATCAGCATCGAAATTTTTCATCACAGCAGATCATGGTTTTCTTTATAAAAGAGACAAGCTGCATGAATTTGACAAAGTATCCTACAACCGGGAAATTTGTGCATATTCCAATAAACGGTTCCTGCTTACTACACAGAAGGTAAATGAACCGGGAATGAAGTCCAGATTGATGACATATATGAATAATTTATATGTGACAACGCCAATTGGAGCAGACATTTTTAAAGTGGCCGGTGGCGGACAGAACTATGTGCATGGTGGCTCTTCTCTTCAGGAGATGTTGATTCCGGTAATTGAACTGACAACGAATACCAGAGCTGTTGCTTACGATTATGTAGGTGTGATTCTGGCTTCCGCGAACAGAAAAGTGACGAACCTGATTACTTACTTTGATTTTATCCAGACAGAGAAAGTAACCGATACTATGAAGGCAAGGAGTCTGGTGGCATATTTTACAACGGAAGATGGAGAAAAGATATCTTTTGATGTACCTATCATGGCGAACAGCCGGGAAGATGCACCGGAGAAGAGGACGTTCCATGAGAAATTCACATTGAAGTCCAGAGAATATAAATATGGTGATAAGTATTATCTGGTTCTGGCAGATGCGAATGATGAAAAGAATATTCTGCAGCAGTATGAATTTATGATTGATATTGCATTTGTGGATGATTTTGGGTTTTAAAAAGGAAAAGAAGTTTTTTTAGCTAGAACAATATTGAGTAGTTGCGAAAGGAGTTATGCTGACATGGATATAAAAGAATTACAATCCATTCTTACAATTGGTGAAACCGTAGCGGTGGAATTTAAGCGCTGCGGCAATGGAATTGAAAATGATACCTATGAAACGGTTTGCTCTTTCTTAAACAGGTTTGGTGGGGATCTTTTTATGGGAGTGTTAGATGATGGAACAGTAGTAGGTGTTCCGGAAAAAGCAGCTCCGGATATAGTAAAAAACTTCATAAAGGTTATCAGTAATCCTGCGTTGCTTTCACCAACCATATATCTGATTCCTGAGATTATAAAATACGATGAAAAACGAACAATCATTCATGTTCATATTCCACCAAGTGCAGAGGTTCATAGTTTTAAGAAAGTAATTTATGACCGTGTGGATGATGCAGACGTTAAAGTAACTGCGACCGGTGCGATTGCACAGATGTATATTCGCAAACAGAATATTTTTACAGAAAGAAAGATTTTTCCGTATGCGCGAATGGAAGATTTGAGATTAGATTTATTGCCAAAGATTCGTATTATGGCACAGAATCATGCGGGAGGACAGCATCCGTGGACGGCAATGGATGATCAGGAGTTGCTGAAAAGTGCCGGACTATATGGAAGAGACGTTGTTACTGGGGAAGAGGGCTTCAACCTGGCAGCGATTATGCTTCTGGGAAAAGATGATGTGATTTTAAATGTTGCACCGACGTATGTAACGGATGCACTTGTACGGAAGGTCAATGTGGATCGTTATGATGACCGGGAAATTATTAAAACAAATTTGGTTGAGAGTTACAATCAGCTTCTTGAATTTGGAAGAAAAAATTTGCCGGATAAATTCTTTCTTGAGGGGGCTGTGAATAAAAGTCTTAGAAATACGATTGTCAGGGAAATGGTCAGCAATACTTTGATGCATCGAGAATTTACCAGCAGCTATATCGCTAAGTTTGTAATTGAAAAAGATAGAATGTATGTGGAAAATGCAAATCGTGCATCAAGAGAAGGGTTTATTACAGTAGATAATTTAGAACCGAATCCCAAAAATCCGATTATTGCAGCATTTTTCAGGAATATTGGCTATGCAGATCAACTTGGATCGGGTGTTCGTAAACTGTTTAAGTATTGCAAATTTTATTCGGGTAAAGAACCAGAATTTGTAGAAGGGGATGTGTTCCGGATCAGTGTACCACTTGATGAAAATTATTCTTATGATTATGGATCGAATGATAGCATTGTAAATGAGACTTTGGATAGTAAAAGTGCGACTTTAGAGTGCGACTTTGAAACGAAAAATGATAAAAGTGCGACTTTAGAGTGCGACTTTGAAACGAAAAATGATAAAAGTGCGACTTTGGAGTGCGACTTTGAAACGAAAGAAGAGTCAGAAATTGTTCGATTGATAAGAGAGAATCCTTCTATCACACAGAAGGAGCTTCAAAAAGAGACGGGCATTTCATTAGGAACAGTAAAAAGAATTTTACCTAAGCTGCAAGAAAGAGGTGTTCTTGTCAGAGAGGGTGGGAAACGGTTTGGTAAATGGATCATAAAAAATGATGAAGAATAATAATGAGGATAGGACGATGGATGAATTTAGCAATGCGCAGGAAAATACAACAGAAGACAAACGGGAAGAAATAAAACAAAAGCTCCGTCAATATTATGACGGTCGCATTGTTCGGAAGGATTTAACAAAGTCCATCCGTGAAGGAGCTAATGTCCCAGTATATGTACTGGAATATCTTCTCGGACAGTACTGCAATTCCGATGATGAAGAGATTATTGAAGAAGGTGTAGAGAACGTAAAGCGTATTTTGAGAGACAACTATGTGCGTCCGGATGAGGCACAGAAGATTCTCTCTCTTTTGCGTGAGAGAGGCAGCTATACAGTAATTGACCGTATCACGGTTGTACTGAATACAAAGGAAGACCGTTATGAAGCTACATTCTCTAATCTTGGTGTGAAAGGAATTCCAATTCATCCGGATTATGTGAAAGATTATGATCGTCTGCTCTGTGGTGGTATCTGGTGTATTCTGCAGATGGAGTACGAATTTATAGAAGAAGATAAGAAAAATACCCAGCCAATTCGTATCCGCAAGCTGACACCGATTCAGATGCCGCATGTGGATATGGATGAAGTTAGAAATGGAAGGAAAGCATTTACAAAGGATGAATGGATGGATGTCTTGCTTCGTTCGACTGGATTGGAGCCGGAAAGTTTCAGTGAGAGAGCAAAATGGCTATTGATTGCACGTATGATTCCGCTTGTAGAGAATAACTTTAACCTTTGTGAATTGGGACCACGTTCTACTGGTAAATCTTACATATATGAGCAGATTTCTCCGAATAGTATTCTGGTTGCCGGAGGACAGACAACGGTTGCCAATCTCTTCTACAACATGTCCAACCATACAGTAGGTCTTGTAGGAATGTGGGACTGTGTGGCTTTTGATGAGGTTGCCGGTATTAAGTTCAAAGATAAAGACGGTATCCAGATCATGAAAGGCTACATGGCATCCGGAGCATTTTCACGGGGAAAGGCTGAGATTCAGGCAAAGGCTTCTATGGTATTTGTAGGAAACATCAATCAGAGCGTAGATACTCTTTTGAAAACTTCCAGTCTATTTGATCCATTCCCACCGGAAATGGGTACTGACACAGCGTTCCTGGATCGTATGCATTGTTATATTCCAGGATGGGAGATTCCAAAATACAGACCAGATTCATTTACCAATGATTATGGATTTATTACAGATTATCTATCTGAATTTATGCGTGAGTTGCGTAAGGACAACTACAGTGATTTGATGGATAAATATTTCCGTCTTGGAAACAACTTGAATCAGCGTGATACCATTGCAGTCCGTAAGATGATTTCAGGATTTACAAAACTGTTGTATCCGGATGGAGAAGTAACAAAAGAAGAATTACGTGAGATCGTGGAGATTTCACTGGAACTTCGTCGCAGAGTAAAAGAGCAGCTAAAGAAGATTGGTGGTATGGAGTTCTATGATGTGAACTTCTCTTATACAGATAATGACAGCTTTGAAGAGCATTATGTTTCTGTTCCAGAGCAGGGCGGTGGAAAGCTGATCCCAGAGGGAATGGGAAAACCAGGATCTGTTTATACCGTTTCCAAATCAAAGACGGGAATGATTGGATGCTATATGCTGGAAACGCAGATGATGCCTGGTAATGGAAAGCTGACCTGTACTGGTATTGGATCCGGAAAAGAACCGAAAGAAGCAACCAATACAGCATTTAACTACCTGAAAGCCAATGGAAACCGCATTTCCGGTCAGATCAGTACCACTACAAAGGACTATATTATCAATTATCAGGATATGCAGGGCATTGGAATGACGGGAAATCTGGCATTGCCGACGTTGGTTGCAATCTGTTCCGCAGCACTCGGGAAGACACCATTGAACAGTCTTGCGATTTTAGGCGAGATTAGTATCGGCGGAACTCTGATTAAGGTGGATGAGCTGGCAAGTACGCTGCAGGTATGTCTGGACAGTGGAGCAAAGAAAGTTTTACTTCCCATTACATCAGCAGGAGATCTGGGAACTGTACCATCTGATCTGGTGGGAGCATTTAGCCTGATTTTCTATTCTTCCGCAGAAGAAGCAGTTTTTAAGGCTTTAGGGGTAGAGTGATGAAGAAAAATAAGAAGTATAGCTATAAGATAGTAGAAGAACACTGTAAAAAGTTTGGGAGGTAATGGATATTTTTGAACAGGATTTTGAAGAGATGCTGCGGTAACACCAGGCATCTCATATCAATAATACCTTTGCTTTTCGATATTTGAAGGAACCAGATGGAATTCCGGAAGAGGAAAAACGGTCGAGCATACAGAACTTTTGCAGCACCGGGGAATTTTATACATAACGAATCAGAGAATTGTGTTTGAGACAAGGAATGCAGCGTAACCGATTTATGATATTTAACTCTATATTAGCGAATATTAAAAGCAAACGGAGAATTAAATGAAAAATACCCCAGCGGTATAGAAGAGCATCCGGATAAGATGGAAAGGGCAATCGTATCACTGATAATACGATTACCCTTTTCTTTTATGATTTTTATTTTAGAAGAAGTAATTCTTAAATCGGCAGTCGTTTCTGTCGGATTAGGACATTTTATTGACAACTTTGTATTTGTAGAGCATTTCGGCGTGATTCTGCTCCTCAATCTGGATGTCTGCGAGTAATTTGCGAACGTCGGAGTTGCCGAAGCGGAAGACATCGTTGTTGTATTCGCCGGATACCATTTTTTCTGTTCCGATGCAGTCTGTTGCAAGGAAGCAGTCGTTCGCTTTATCGGTGGATTCGCTTGTGTATGTTGCGGTCGGCTGATATTCTTTGCCGTGGCAGTCATTGCAGTTGCAGTCCGGAACAGAGCCGTTCAATACCTGTCCCAATGAGCGGTAGTGCTTTTCTTCTTCCTCTTCCAGTCTGGAAAACAGATCCTTTAAGACAGGGTCTTTTGCCTGCTGGCTGTATTTGCGATATTTTGCTACGCAATTCTTTTCCTGGGTCTGAAGTTCATTGATGACATCGGTTTCTTTTTGACTTAATAACATTCCTATATACCTCTTTCTTCCTTAAGATAGGAATATTATTTGCAGTATTTTCTAAAATATGCAAAAAACTTCCGGAAAATCACCGGAAGTTTTTGAATTACTGAAGATCTTCTCCTGTCAGCAGTTTGTATCCTTTCAGATATCCATCGATTGTTTTCTGAGCAATGTCTTCCGGCAGTGTCCAGTTATGACCTTCGTTGGATTTTAACCAGTCACGTGCGAACTGCTTGTCGAAAGATGGCTGACCGTGACCCGGTTCGTATACGTCGGCAGGCCAGAAACGGGAGCTGTCCGGTGTCAGCATTTCATCGCCGAGTACGATCTCGCCGTTTTCATTTAAACCAAATTCGAATTTGGTATCTGCGATGATGATGCCGCGGCTTGCTGCATAGTCTGCGCACTTCTTATAAAGAGCGATCGTGTAGTCGCGTAATTTGGCAGCGTATTCTTCACCTTTTCCAGGGAAATACTTTTCCAGATGTGCAACGCTCTGTTCGTAGGAAATGTTCTCATCATGGTCGCCGATCTCTGCTTTTGTAGATGGCGTATAGATCGGTTCCGGCAGCTTGTCGGATTCTTTTAATCCTTCCGGTAATTGGATGCCGCATACGGTTCCGTTTTCCTGATAGCTTGCCCATCCGCTTCCGGTAATATAACCACGGACAATGCATTCGATCGGAAGCATTTCAAGCTTTTTACACATCATACTGTTGCCGTCGTACTTTGGCTGCTGGAAGAATTCCGGCATGTCTTTTACATCGACAGAGATCATATGGTTCGGAAGGATATCCTGTGTCATATCAAACCAGAACTTGGACATCTGAGTTAACACGGTTCCTTTTTTTGTAATTTCATTATTTAAAATAACATCAAAACAGCTGATACGGTCAGTAGCGACCATGATTAAACTGTCGCCATTGTCATAGATTTCACGAACTTTACCTTCTTTAATTGGTTTCATGTCTAATACCTCGCTAAATAATCATAATTAAAAACTTCTATATATTAGATAACCAGATTTTCGGGGAAAAATCAACAGAAAAATCTATTTGTATAGAAAAAGATACTTTTTCAATTCGATTTCTTGTATAATAAAGAGGAGTCTTGAGAAAAGAGGTGTTAGAATGAAGATTTTTCATTTGTCGGATTTGCATATAGGAAAGCAGCTTTATTGTTATGATCTGAAAGATCTTCAGAAGAGAATGCTGCAGAGCATTATTGAAAAGGCAGAGGAGTACCGGCCGGATGTGATCGTGATTGCAGGTGATATTTATGATAAAGCAGTTCCATCGGGCGATGCGTATGATCTGTTTGATGAATTTTTAGATCAACTGGCAGATCTTCAACCGTCAATCCCGGTCTTAATGATCGCAGGGAATCACGATCATGCTTCCCGTCTGAATTATGCGAGCGGATTTTTGAAGAAGCATCAGATCTACGTTTCTGTGCTTCCGCCGCAGGAAGAAGGAGAATATCTCGATAAAGTTGTGCTGGAAGATGAGTTCGGACCGGTGAATTTTTATATGCTGCCATTTACAAAGCCGGGGTATATCCGCCATTTATCAAAGGACAAGGCAATCACGGATTATGACAGTGCCGTCAGATTTCTGATCGACCGGGAGATGGTGGATGAGCGTGAGAGAAATGTCATCATTGCACATCAGTTTTTTGTGTCGGGAGAAGAGGAACCGGAGAAAAGTGATTCAGAGCTGACTTATATTTCGGTCGGCGGACTGGATAAGGTGGATGTAAGCTACATCGAGAAGTTTGACTACGCCGCATTAGGACATATCCACAGACCGCAGAAGATCGGACGGGAATATATCCGTTATTGTGGTACGCCGTTAAAGTATTCGGTCAGTGAGGAACATCATAAGAAAGGAATTTTCATGGTTACGCTCGGTGCGAAGGGAACGCCGAATGTATATGAGAGGATTCCTCTTGTCATGAAGCCGGATGTTCGAAGTATCCGCGGAAGTCTGGATGAAGTAATCAGACAGGCAGATGCGGAGAATCGGGAGGATTATGTCAGTGTAACGCTGACAGATGAAGATATTTTCCGTCCGAAAGATCGATTGGAGGAATATTATCCGAATCTTTTAGAGGTCAGGATCGATAATCAGAGAATGCGGGCGATCCTTACAGAAGAGAAGGAAGAAAGCATCACGGATCCGGGAGAAGCATTTTCAAAGTTTTATGAGGAGATGAACGGTCGACCGTTAAGTGCGGCAGAGGAGAAAGTATTGATCGGTATCCTAGAATCCGCAAAGCAGAGAATGGAGCGTGAAGAATAGAATGAAACCTCAATTTATAAGAATGAAAGCATTTGGTTCTTATCGAGAGGAAAGAATCGATTTTTCGGATGTACAGCAGGGGTTATTTCTGATTACGGGGGATACCGGAGCCGGAAAGACAACGATCTTTGATGCAATCATGTTCGCTCTTTTTGGTGAGACGAGCGGAGGCAAGCGGGATGGAAAGATGATGAGGAGTCAGTATGCTCCAGAAGATATGGTAACGGAAGTGGAATTTGGCTTTTCTTATCGGGGAGAACTTTATGTGATCAAAAGGCGTCCTCAGCAGCCGAGATACAAAAAGAACAGGCAGACAGGAGTATTTGAGGAATTAAAGACGCAGATGCCTGCAAAGGCTGAGCTGATCATGCCGGATGGAAAGGAATTTCCCGGAAAGATTGCACAGATCAATGAAAAGTTGATTCAGATCATAGGGTTAAATGCAAGTCAGTTTACGCAGGTTGCGATGCTCGCACAGGGAGATTTTGTAAAGTTACTGCATGCTTCGTCGAAAGACCGAAAGGAAATCTTTTCTAAGATGTTTGATACGCGGATCTATGGATACATTCAGGAAGAGTTAAAGCAGGAATATACGTTAAAAGCAAAGGAATTATCCGGAAACCGCAGGGATATTGTACGTGAATTGCGGGAAGTCAGCCTCATAGACGGAAGCAGATATGAAGAAATATGGAATTCTGATCCATATCTGGATCGCAATGGAGAACATTTTTGTGAATCAGATGCAGAAGGACTGCTGGAATTGATCGGTAAGATTGGAAAAGAAGCACAGGAAAAGGAATCAAAAGTACAGGAAGAACGCAGAGAGAATGAGAAAAAGAGATTGAGGATTCAGGCGATTCTTGAGGATGCATCTTTTCTCAATGGTCAGCTCGACCGCCTGGAGGAGAGAAAAGGGCATCAGAAGATGCTTGTCGGGCAGGCAAGGGAGATGGAACAGCTGGGAAAGCGGATACGGACAGCTCAAAAAGCGGAACAGATGATGCCTTCTTATCAAAGTATGTTAGAAAAAGATCGTGAAGTTAAGGAGAACGCAAGTCAGATTGCGAAGTTGAAACAGCGGATCGATATGGAAGAACAGCAGCTGCTTGTCTTAAAGAGACATACCGAAAAGGCAGCACTGGCTTATGAGAAAGAAGCACCCGGACTGCAGATTACGATTGACCGCATCGAAAAGAGCCTGGATCAGTATGATGCATATGAAAAATTGCGAAAAGAAAAGGAATCGGCAATTAAGATCTTAGAAGATGAAGATAAGCAGATACAGCGTGTGGAAGGGCAGATCAGGCTGTGCGGTGAACAGATCGAGGCATTGACGGAAGAACTTCGGGAACTCAATGCATCGGTATGCAGCATAGAAGGATTGGAAGCGGAGCAGAAGGAAGAACAGAGGCTGTGTGATGACCTGGATGAGATTCTGGACGATCTGGAACGATTAGAACAGGTGGAACGCTCCATTATGACAGCGGAGCAGTCTTATAAGAGTGCGGCAGAGGAAGCCAAAAAGCAAACGGATGTGTATCAGCAATGTCAACAGCAATTTATTGCCAATCAGGCTTTGATCTTGAGGAATCAATTAAAAGTGGGGGAACCCTGCCCGGTATGTGGAAAGATTCACAGAGAAGAGGATCGGATTGTGGATAAGAATCTGTCAGAGCAAACGGATGTCGATGAGAAGTTGCTGAAAAAACTGCAATTAAAAAAAGAGAAAGCAGATCAGAAAGTGATGGAGCGAAGATCGGCTCTGGATGTGGAAAGAGCGGGAAGAGAGAGCCTGATCGTGAATGGACAGAAGAAATTAAAAAAAGTATTTCAGGATGCAGACCAATTTGACCTGTCCCGGAAACAGACTGTGAGCAGGCAGTCAGCCGCCATGAAAGCGTCGATCAAAAGCCGTGGAAAGGTGATACAGGAGAATATTCAAAAGAAAGAACAGATTGCAGTAAAAGAGACGCTTCTGTCAGAAGAGAATCAACAGAAGACCAACTGTGAAAAGACATTGCAGCAGAAAAAAGAACGACGGGAAGAGCAGGATAAAAAAGTCGGCATTTATGAAGCACAGATTGTTATGCTGTCATCTCAGCTTGCATTCCGGACGAAGGCGGAAGCAGAAACGGAGCTGCAAAACTGTAGAGAGAGGCTGAGGAATCTTGTTCATAAAAAGAAAGAGTGTGAAGTTTCTTTTGCAGAGGCGGACAAATCTTACACAGCAGGCTGCGGAGAATTAAAGAGAATGGAAGATTACCGGGAACAGGTCAGAGAGCATTCGAAACGTGCCGAAGCAATGTTTGCGGATCAGTTACGTCTGCAGGGATTTGCTGATCGTGAAGAATTTGAACATTCTTGTATTGACAGACAGGAACTGGACGCTTATATTGAACAGAAGCGGGCATATGATGAGGATGTCCGCGAGACAGAGATCATTATCCGGGAACTGGAGATTTCCACGAAAGGAAAGCAAAGGATTGACATTTCCGGATATAAGGAAGAACAGCAGGTTTTGAATGAGGAACAGCAGCGGCTGGAAAAAGCGTATTCGGATCTTCATTTCCGTGTTCACAATAATAAAAAGGTATATGACAGGACGAAGATACTTTATAAAGACCGCGAGAGACTGAGCGGGGAATTACTCGTCCTGGCAAATTTGAATGATACGGCGAATGGTAAGATCGTCGGAAAGCAGAGGATTAATTTTCAGACGTATATGCAGCGGCGTTTTTTCAAGAATATTATCTGTCATGCGAACCAGAGGCTGCAGACGATGTCGAACGGACAGTTTATTCTGCAGTGCAGAGAACTGCAGAATCTGGGGAGTTCGAATGCGGAAGTTGGGCTTGATCTGGATGTCTATAGTCTTGTGAACCAGCAAAGCCGGGATGTCAAGACTTTGTCAGGAGGCGAATCTTTTCTTGCGGCGCTTTCGATGGCACTTGGTATGGCAGATATCATCCAGAGCAGCAATGGAAGCATACACATTGATACGATGTTCATCGATGAAGGATTTGGTTCCCTGAGTGAAGATACGCGCGATCAGGCAATTGCTGTTCTGAATGAATTGTCGGGAGGCAAGCGTCTGGTTGGAATCATTTCTCATGTCAGCGAGCTGAAAAGTCAGGTTGAACGCCAGCTTGTTATTCAGAAAACAGAAAAAGGAAGCAGGCATCACTGGAAGCTTTAGAGCAACATGGTTTTGGAGGATGTATATGGATAATCATACAATTGTAACACTGAAAAAGGGAGAAGGACGTACGATCAAAGCCGGCGGTCTTTGGATTTTTGATAATGAGATTGAATCAATCATGGGTCGTTTTACCAATGGTGATATCGTTACGGTTCACGATTTTGACGGATATCCGATGGGAAGGGGATATATCAATCAGAATTCAAAGATTCGGATCCGCCTGATGACCAGAAATGTTCATCAGGAGATAGATGAATCGTTTTTGAAGATGAGGCTGAAAGATGCCTGGGAGTACCGCAAGAAGACAGTTGATACGAGCAGCTGTCGGATCATATTCGGCGATGCGGATTTTCTTCCGGGACTGGTGGTCGATAAATTTTCCGA
>Ga0129309_1000732_pt1 | contig 22316 bp, 19 predicted proteins | sample L1105metagenome_FD_94439 | JGI IMG/M metagenome (GOLD analysis project Ga0129309, IMG submission 94439) | Ring-tailed lemur group fecal microbial communities from Wisconsin, USA - L1105 metagenome | ecosystem: Host-associated > Mammals > Digestive system > Large intestine > Fecal | place: USA...
GCCTGGGCGCAGCCTGATCCCCAGCAGACCATGCCGCTGTTATATTTACTCACCTCGACGGGCTATCCCTATGAAAGTGTTCTGACGCTCGCCGATCAGAAAGTGACGCTGAAGATTGCGCCCGCGCAGGGTGACCTTATTTCCGTCAGCGCTGCGGGCTATGACGAATCCTCAGGTGCGGCGAAAATGACGGTTGGCGGCAGTATCACGTTAACGGTCACCACCAAAGATTGCGTCGGTAATGTTGTGGGGAATATTCCTTTTGTTATCAAACGCAAAGATGCTGAAAACCGCCAGGGTGTGGTGAACAATACTGCGCCTGTAAAACTGGGCACGACCGAATTAACCACCACCGCGACGGAATATCGTGGTACTACCAATGCGAATGGTGTTGCCACGGTTACGGTCACCCAGGCCAACGGCCCTGGTGTAAAAACGCCGTTGGTCGCGAGCCTCGCGGGTATTGCTCAGGCCAGTGAAACGGCAGTGATCTTTACCGTCCTCACCAGCCCGGATGTCCCGCAGGCTACAATGTGGGGTCATATGCCCGATACGCTGAAGGCCCGTGATTACACTTTTAGTCGACCAAAACTGGCGGCGGAAGTCGATAATGAAGACGGTACGGTTAACGATCACAATGAAACCTGGTCCACCTTTACCTGGAGCGGCGCGGATAAACATTGCGACATTTTGCCCGGAATGCGTCAGTTCGGTGCTCTGGCGACGGTGGTGCCAACGTCAGTGCAGGATGTGGCTGGTTGGCCGATGCAGGGTAACTACTATTGGTCATCGCTGGTGGGGATGAGCGGCCAGCACCATGCGGCGGATGTTTCGAACCGCAGCGAAGCGCAAAAACCGGACGATACGACGTTTATTGTGAGCTGTGTCGATAAAGAAGCGCCCGATGTTGAACCGAAGCTGGTACTGACGCCGGGCAGCTATGATTCGACGATAAAAGCGATGAAAGTAAAGGTGGGGGAAGAGGCTTCTTTACGTCTGACGATTACCGATAGCAAGAACAACGATCAGCCGCTGGCTTACTACTACTTTTCGCTGCATCTGGATGACGGCATTAACCGTAAGAATCAAACTGACGCCGCGTGGGAGACGCATCCGGTACAAATTGATGGCGGCAGTAACGTTCGCAAAGTTGACGCCCATACCTATGAAGGAATCACTGATGCTAACGGAGAGGCCACTCTGACGCTGACCCAGCCAGGCGGCGTGGGGGTGAAAACTCACATCACCGCGAGAATGCGCAGTGATTTTACTGCCTCGGATGAGAAAGACGTTATTTTTACGGTGATCACCAGCCCCGATACCGACAAAGCGCGGATGTGGGGCCATATGTTGGGTATTATTGAAGCGAACAATATCTTTAAACGCCCACGGCTGGCGGATGAAACCGACAACGAACTGGGATCGGTGCGGGAAAATAACGAAGACTGGGCGCTGTTTGATCAGAATAGCAGTATGCAGGCTGAGTGTGGTTTAGGTCATATTCCGAGCCAAAGTTCATTGCACAGTTTGTTTGCCGCTCATCCAGCCAATTCCATCGGCACCGAATATGGCTGGCCAACGTTGCAAAAAGCGTATCTTAGTGCGGTGGAAGAGACGTCGCACGCGTCGGTAAACCTGGCCACGGGCAACATCGACACCTATTCCGGCTTTAAGCAAAACCATCTCTCTTGTTCGGGCAATGAGATGGTCGCCCAGATTGCCGCGACCACCGATCGTGATGTTTCCGCAGGCAGCAGAGCGCAGGCCAAAGTGGGTGACACGATCACCATGACGGTACGCACCTTTAATGCCTTGAATAATGCCCCCGTGCCGTATACCGCGTTCACCATCACTAAAGATATGGGGAAAAATCGTCAGGGGCAGACTACAGGTTTTGATGATCCAACCCGCGGCGCAATCGAGATGAATGGCACACTCTACGGAACATCGCAACCGTCTTTAGTCTATGCCGGTACTACGGATGCGCAGGGTTTTGCGACTGTGGAAATTAAGCAATCGCAAGGTGTGGGCTTATCGACGCCGCTAAATATTGTGCCTGTGAACTCCTATATTCCCAATACTGTTAATTACAATGTGATCTTCACTACGCTCACCAGTCCGGATGCGGTTGGCGCGCAGATGTGGGGGCATATGGATGAGACGATTACCGTCGATGCTTTAACCTTTGCCCGACCCCGACTGGCTGCGGAAGTGTTCAGTCCGGACGGCACATTAACGGAAAATAACGAAGTCTGGTCGCGAGTCAGCCAGGCCAACGCCTCCAGCACCAGTAAAGGTGGCTGTGGCGCCAATATGCTCCCACGCCGTTCTCAGCTTAGCGCGCTCTATGATGCCAATAACGGTAACGGTGTACAGACAGTACACGGCTGGCCAACGCAGCGTCAGCCCTACTGGAGCAGTTCGCCCGCAGATCAGGTACCGCATTATTACACCATAGCCCTCAACGATGGGGCGCGGACCGTTGGCGGTAGCACGGCGGTTTATGTCAGTTGCCTGACGACGGCTAACAATCCTGCCAGCAGCATTACGCTGGAAGTGGTAGATCCGGCGCAGTGGAACGCGGCTGCAAATGCGGCGAAGCTGAAAAAAGGCGAAACGCTACAGGTAAAGGTGACGGTAAAAGATGCGCAGGGCAATCCATTGGGTGATATACCCTTTACCCTGAAACGTGGCGATGGTTATACCCGCTCAGAGGAAAAACACGTTGCTGGTAGCGGTGATGCGCTGGTTGCGCCGGTTGTGGTCAATGGTGGCCTGGCGGACGAAACTTCGCTTAATAATACCGCTGCAGCATACAGCGCCATAACCGGCAGCGACGGAACTAAAATTCTCACTATTACCCGCCCGGATACCCATGGCACGAAAACGTCGCTGACCGCTACGCTCTATTCAGATACAACGAAAAAAGCGACCCTAGATACCATTTTTACCGTTGTAACCAGTCCGGACAGCGATAAGGCGAAAATGTGGGGGCATATGCCTGAAACAGTGACGGCTGCAGATGGAGCGGTCTTTAAACGCCCATTATTGTTGAAAGAGTTATCCAGTACGTCGGGGCGAACAGCGATTGCAGAAGAGAATGAAGACTGGGCGCAATTTACCCAAACCCAGGCTATAAGCACATCCTCTAATGGTTGTGGTAGTGAATATGTTCCCTCCCAGGCCGGGCTGGAGTCATTGTATGAAGCCAACCGCGGCAATGCGATGAAAACGGTTCAGGGCTGGCCCGTCGCCTCAAGTTACCTTTCCAGCACGACAGGTAGTAGTAGCCTGGAACAGCGTGACTTCAAGGCCGTCAATCTCAGTTCAGGCACCAGTTCGATAATTCCATCTGCCACAAAAGAACTGCTTACCTGCCAGACGACGCCGATCGTTAAGGCAAGCCAAATCGTTCTTGAGGCTGCGGACCCCGCGAAATTTGACAGTACGAATAATGTTGTCAAAGCGAAAAAAGGGGAAGAAATCGTGGTTCGCGTGACCACTAAAGATTCGCAGGGTAACCCGGTGGGAAATACCGCATTTACCCTCAAACGAAACACCAGCGTGAACAGGGCCAATGTGTCAACTACGACGTCGATTGCTTCGCTGGCGGTAACGGATGCCTGGGGAAATACTCAAAATGATTTTCTTTCAACGACCCTGGTTATTTATGGCGTGACGGGGGCTGATGGCACCACCACTTTCACATTGAAGCAAGACCAGACTACCGGGCTAAAAACAGAACTCACGGCAGCGTTGGATTCCTCCAGCAGCACTAAATCGACGCTTCCCGTTGTCTTTACGGTGCTTACCAGCCCGGATTCGCCAAAAGCCAAATTCTGGGGGCATATGGCTGAAACGGCGACAGGCGATGACGGTCTTATTTATCGAAGGCCTTTGTTGAGGGACGAGAATAGTGCTACCACCAGTATCGGTACCCTGGTGGAAGAGGGGGAGGCCTGGTCTACGTTCCCGTCGGGCCAGGCTAACGATACCTCGATAAATGGTTGTGGCGCGGAGTATGTTCCAACTGACAATGAACTTAGGGCCATTTATGCGCACCAGGGGAGTAGCGCATTACATGATGCTATTGGCTGGCCAGTGTCGAGGTTCTATATCTCGAATACCGTTGCAGATACGTTCACTCAAACCTTTACGTATGATGTCGTTTCGCTGAAGACAGGAGATGAAACGCAGATGCCCTCATCTGGTGGTGCATTACTGAGCTGCCGGACCACGCCTGTCGCCGTTGCCAGTCAGATCATTGTTGAGGCGAATGATACGGCGCAATTTGTCAAAGTTGACGACACCTTGAGTGCGTTGAAAGTGAAAAAAGGCGAAGACGCGGTGATTCGCGTGGTGACTAAAAATGCGCAGGGAAATAGCGTGCCCAATGTCCCCTTTATTCTCAGACGTGAAGGCTCGAAGAACCGTCAATATGCCGAGATGATAAATAAGTCGATTACGGTAATTAACGCGGCAGGCGCTTCTGCGAGGATGAATAGTTCTTCAAGCCTGCTTTATGGGGTGACTGGCGCGGACGGGACTACCTCCTTTACGGTAAAACAAGATGATTCTATGGGCCTGGTAACCAATATGTACGCCCAGTTGTATCAGCCGACGATAGAATCCAACAAATTACCGGTCATGTTTACCGTCATAACCAGCCCGGATACGCCACTGGCAAGTTACTGGGGGCATATGCCTGAAACGTTTACTACCCGGTCGGGAATTGCCTTTAAGCGGCCATTGCTTACTGCCGAGTATCCAGCGGGGCAGTCAACCCTGGCTAATAATGAATCATGGCTTTCTTTGAATACGGCAGCAAAAAATGATGTCAGCAAATCAGACTGCGGCGAACCTTATCAACCGTTATTAAGCGAATTTCAAGAGTTATACAGTGAACATCCTAATGGTGCGATAGGGACCGATTTAGGCCTTCCGCTGACTAACACCTGGTGGGCTTACGATAAAATTGCCTACGCGAACGTCTGGTACGATCAGTCTATTAATTTATCGAATGGATCAAGCTCCAGGGCATTATCAAACACCGTGGCATTTGTGTCCTGTCTGGTAAACCCTCATGCAGTGGCAGCTTCTATAGAGATGACCTCCACGGCACTGGATGCGGAGAAAACGGCCAGCAACGATGGTCGCCCTAGTGCAACGGCGGCGAAAGGTACGGCGATCCGGATGACGGTGATTGTGCGGGATAGCGGAGGAAATCTGTTGCCAGGCGCAAACTTTAATCTCATACGCGGGACTGCGTTGGATCGTGCAAAAAACAGGCTAGATTCTACGTATGATGATCTTACTATCGTGCCGGTCACCCCTGCCGGAGTAAACATGTCACTCTATAATAATGGGGCACAGGCACTTCTGACGACAGGAAGTGATGGTAAAGCGACTTTTGATGTGACGCAAAACGAGACTTATGGGCTGGCAACTCCGCTCACTGCAACATTGATGCGCGACACCACAAAAAGTGCCACGATGGATGTTATTTTCACTGTGATAACCAGTCCGAACTCACCGAAAGCAAAATACTGGGGTCATATGCCCGACACGTTTACCAGTAGGGCGGGGGTGACCTTTAAACGACCGCTACTGGCAGCAGAAGCGACCTTGGGGTCCTCGGTAAGTAATAATAATGAGTCGTGGTCATACCTTTTTTATACCAATAAAGTTACGCCGGATTGCCCGGTTGAGTATCAGCCGCGTCTCAATGAGTTACAGGGGCTATATAATGATCATCCAGGCGGGACAATACTGACAGATTTGGGGTTGCCTATAACTGCCGGAAGTGGAAATTGGTGGACTTATGAAATGAGCACCACTGACGCGTTGACGTGGTATTACGGCGTCATTAATTTGAAAACGGGACAATCGACGACGACTATTAATGGATACGCTTTAATGCTCTGTCTGACGCAGCCACATTCGGCACCAGCAAGCCTTACGCTGTCATCGACTGCCTATGATGAGGGCCGAACTGCCAGCAATGGTGGTACCCCCACGTCATCTGTGAAAAAAGGTGAGATGCTTCCCATCGTGGTGACGATCAAAGATGCCAATGGTAATCCTGTTGGCGGCGAAGGTGTTACGCTCAAGCGCGTGCAGGCGAAAAGCCGTTCAGGGATCTCTGTATCCTCCAATACCGTAGATGATCTCATTTTAGATGAAGTCACCCCGACATCGGCGCGTATCTCCTTCAACCAGAATACGTCGGCATGGAGCGGCTTCACCGGCAGTGATGGCACGATAACGTTCAACGTTACCCAAAATAACACCGTTGGTCTGGTAACGCCGTTTACAGCTTCATTGGCGCGAAATCCGCAGGTTACGGCTAATCAGGACCTGATATTCACGGTAGTGACCAGCCCGGATTCTGCGAAGGCTAACTACTGGGGGCATATGCCAGCAACCTTGACGGCAGTGAATGGTGCGGTATTTGAACGCCCGAAATTGTGGAGTGAACTGACATCGACTTCTGGCGTCGGCAAGATCAATAACAATAATGAAGACTGGCCGTACTTTACCCCAACACAGAAATCAGATGCGAGTGTGAGCCCTTGTGAAGTAGCAAGGCAGCCACTATTCAATGATTTAAGTTCGTTGTCTGCGCGTTATCCGAATAACACGTTTGTCACTGAAACTGGCTGGCCTGCGTATTACACCTGGTGGGCAGAGGATAAATCCGCCGATGGTAAAGACCAGTCGGTTGATTTGAGAAATGGCACGCTGTATACGGGTTCAACAAAATCATTTCAGCCTTGCCTGGCTAACGCGCGTTCAACGGTTTCCAGCGTCACACTTACCTCAACAGCGTTTGATGCAGCCACTCAGGCGGCGAAAGTGAAAAAAGGCGAAGCCATGTCCGTTACCGTGACGGTGAAAGACAGCGCCGGGAATACGGTGCCGAATGTTGAATTTACTTTGAAACGTGGTGAGGCATCGCCGCGTAACGCTGGGGCAACGTTGTATGGCAATGTAGTGGCGATGGACGATCTCGTCGTTCAGCCGTTATCAGGTTCGGCTGTTACGCTGAGTGAAAGCGGTAATACCATTAGTGGCATGACAGGCGCGGATGGGACGGCAAGTTTTTCGCTCCGCCAGGATAATACCCCTGGTTATAAAACGCCACTGACGGTTACTCTGGCTAATTACGCTTCCGCGACAGACACGCTGGACGCTATTTTTACGGTACCAACCAGCCCAAATGTTTCCTCGGCGCACTTTTGGGGACATATGGCAGACACGGTAGTGGTGAATAGTAAATCGCTACATCGACCGTTGTTAACGACGGAATTGCCGTCCGGGGCTAATCCCGTATCCTCACCGATTATTAACTACGAAAACTGGGCTTCTGCACATATCATTGATGCCAGTAAATGGGATATCGCAAGGCAGTGTGGCAGCATAGAAAATGCACCGACATACAATGAATTAGAGTTGTTGCATACTGTTTTTAATTCACTGGGATGGCCGTCTTCACCCAGTTTTCCTTATTTGTCCTCTCAACAGTGTGGGATGGACGAAGGTACTGGAGCACAGGATTGTAGTATCACGCTAATAAATAAACCGGGTCTGGTGACCTGCTTCCAGTAACCAGCATGGCGGATCTGGCGTAGCCTGGGAGTTATTGCCGGATGCGATGCTGGCGCCTCTTATCCGGTCTACGGATTAGACGTTTTTTTACGTGATTTGCGGGTTTTTGTTACGGCGCTGACTTCACTAATCACCACACCATCTCCCAGTCGTGTGGTCAGTGTCTCACCCACTTTCACTTGCTTAACCTGTTTTAACACCGCGCCATCAGCGGCGCTGGTGACGCTATAACCGCGCGCCAGCGTTGACAGTGGGCTTACGGCTTCGAGGTGTGTTACTGCATTACCGAAACGTTCACGCGTGGCGCTAAGCTGTGCGCGCAGGGTTTCTGCTAAACGATATTCCAGTTGCTGAATGCGCGTTTGCGCGCGATGAATACGCGACTGCGGATTTTGCTGGACGAGTTGCCGTGTTAATCGCTGCTGTTGCTGACCCGCGCGTTTAAGCTGATTCTCCAGCGCAAAGCTCATCCGCTTTTGCAGACGTTCGAGCATAGTTTGCTGGCGTGCCAGCCGGAGCTGCGGATGCTGTTGCTGCAAGCGATGATGAATCTGCGTAAAACGACGCGTGCGGTTGGCGAGATAATAATCCATCGCCATTTCCAGCCGTTGATGGGTCGATTGCACCTGACGTAGCAATTCTTGCTGATTTCGGCTCACCACTTCAGCGGCGGCTGACGGCGTTGGCGCACGCAGATCAGCAACAAAGTCGGCAATCGTCACATCCGTCTCATGCCCGACGGCGCTGACTATCGGAATGCGACTGGCAAAAATCGCCCGCGCCACACGCTCATCATTAAAACTCCATAAATCTTCCAGCGAACCACCGCCACGGCCAACGATCAACACGTCACACTCGTTGCGCTTATTCGCCAGTTCAATGGCACGAACGATTTGCCCCGGCGCATCATCCCCCTGTACGGCGGTGGAGTAGATGATCACCGGCAGAGAAGGATCGCGACGTTTTAACACATGCAAAATATCATGTAGCGCAGCACCGGTTTTTGAGGTGATCACACCAACGCAATGCGCAGGGGAGGGGAGTGATTTTTTGTATTGCAGATCGAACAAACCTTCAGTCTGCAACTTCGCTTTAAGCTGTTCGTACTTCTGTTGCAGCAATCCTTCACCGGCCGGCTGCATACTTTCGACGATAATTTGATAATCGCCGCGCGGCTCGTAGAGTGTAATATTGGCGCGAACTAAAACCTGTTGCCCGTGCTGTGGGCGGAAGGTGACCCGGCGGTTGCTGTTGCGGAACATCGCACAGCGCACCTGCGCGGTATCGTCTTTAAGCGTAAAGTACCAGTGACCGGAGGCTGGTTGTGTAAAATTAGAGATTTCGCCGCTGATCCACACCTGCCCCATCTCATGCTCAAGCAGCAGACGAACCGTTTGATTCAGGCGGCTAACGGTAAAAATTGCAGGGGATTGAGAAGGTAACATGTGAGCGAGATCAAATTCTAAATCAGCAGGTTATTCAGTCGATAGTAACCCGCCCTCCGGGGATAGCAAGCATTTTTTGCAAAAAGGGGTAGATGCAATCGGTTACGCTCTGTATAATGCCGCGGCAATATTTATTAACCACTCTGGTCGAGATATTGCCCATGCTACGTATCGCTAAAGAAGCTCTGACGTTTGACGACGTTCTCCTCGTTCCTGCTCATTCTACCGTTCTGCCGAATACTGCTGACCTCAGCACTCAGCTGACGAAAACTATTCGTCTGAATATCCCTATGCTTTCCGCAGCAATGGATACCGTAACGGAAGCGCGCCTGGCTATTGCTCTGGCTCAGGAAGGCGGTATCGGCTTTATCCACAAAAACATGTCCATTGAACGCCAGGCAGAAGAAGTTCGCCGTGTGAAAAAACACGAATCTGGCGTGGTGACTGATCCACAGACCGTACTGCCAACCACGACGCTGCGTGAAGTGAAAGAACTGACCGAGCGTAACGGCTTTGCTGGCTACCCGGTTGTTACCGAAGAAAACGAACTGGTCGGCATTATCACCGGTCGTGACGTGCGTTTTGTGACCGACTTGAGCCAGCCGGTTAGCGTTTACATGACGCCGAAAGAGCGTCTGGTAACCGTGCGTGAAGGCGAAGCCCGTGAAGTGGTGCTGGCAAAAATGCACGAAAAACGCGTTGAAAAAGCGCTGGTGGTTGATGATGAATTCCACCTGATCGGCATGATCACTGTGAAGGACTTCCAGAAAGCGGAACGTAAACCGAACGCGTGTAAAGACGAACAAGGCCGTCTGCGTGTAGGTGCAGCGGTTGGCGCGGGCGCTGGTAACGAAGAGCGTGTTGATGCGCTGGTTGCCGCAGGCGTTGACGTTCTGCTGATCGACTCCTCTCACGGTCACTCTGAAGGTGTTCTGCAGCGTATCCGTGAAACTCGCGCTAAATATCCTGACCTGCAAATCATCGGCGGCAACGTGGCAACTGCTGCAGGTGCCCGCGCGCTGGCAGAAGCCGGTTGCAGTGCCGTTAAAGTGGGTATCGGCCCTGGTTCTATCTGTACGACGCGTATCGTGACTGGTGTCGGTGTTCCGCAGATCACCGCCGTTGCTGATGCAGTAGAAGCCCTGGAAGGTACCGGCATTCCGGTTATCGCTGACGGCGGTATCCGTTTCTCAGGCGATATCGCTAAAGCTATCGCCGCTGGCGCAAGCGCGGTGATGGTAGGTTCCATGCTGGCAGGTACTGAAGAATCTCCGGGTGAAATCGAACTCTACCAGGGCCGTTCTTACAAATCTTACCGTGGTATGGGTTCCCTGGGCGCGATGTCCAAAGGTTCTTCTGACCGTTACTTCCAGAGCGACAACGCTGCCGACAAACTGGTGCCGGAAGGTATCGAAGGCCGCGTAGCCTATAAAGGTCGCCTGAAAGAGATCATTCACCAGCAGATGGGCGGCCTGCGCTCCTGTATGGGCCTGACCGGCTGTGGTACTATCGGCGAACTGCGTACTAAAGCGGAGTTTGTACGTATCAGCGGTGCGGGCATTCAGGAAAGCCACGTTCACGACGTGACCATTACTAAAGAGTCCCCGAACTACCGTCTGGGCTCCTGATTCTCTTCGCCCGACTTCATGTCGGGCGATTTATATTATCTGTTTCACTTGCCTCGGAATAAGCGTCAATGACGGAAAACATTCATAAGCATCGCATCCTCATTCTGGACTTCGGTTCTCAGTACACTCAACTGGTTGCGCGCCGCGTGCGTGAGCTGGGTGTTTACTGCGAACTGTGGGCGTGGGATGTGACAGAAGCACAAATTCGTGACTTCAATCCAAGCGGCATTATTCTTTCCGGCGGCCCGGAAAGCACCACCGAAGAAAACAGCCCGCGTGCGCCGCAGTATGTCTTTGAAGCAGGCGTACCGGTATTCGGCATTTGCTATGGCATGCAGACCATGGCGATGCAGTTGGGCGGTCACGTTGAGGCCTCTAATGAACGTGAATTTGGCTACGCGCAGGTTGAAGTCGTAAACGACAGCGCACTGGTTAGCGGTATCGAAGATGTGCTGACCGCAGATGGTAAACCGCTGCTGGACGTCTGGATGAGCCACGGCGATAAAGTTACCGCTATCCCGTCCGACTTCGTCACCGTAGCCAGCACCGAAAGCTGCCCGTTTGCCATCATGGCCAACGAAGAAAAACGCTTCTATGGCGTACAGTTCCACCCGGAAGTGACTCACACCCGCCAGGGTATGCGCATGCTGGAGCGTTTTGTGCGTGATATCTGCCAGTGTGAAGCCCTGTGGACGCCAGCGAAAATTATCGACGACGCTGTAGCCCGCATCCGCGAGCAAGTGGGCGACGATAAAGTCATCCTCGGCCTCTCTGGTGGCGTGGATTCCTCCGTAACCGCAATGCTGTTGCACCGCGCTATCGGTAAAAACCTGACTTGCGTATTCGTCGACAACGGCCTGCTGCGTCTCAACGAAGCAGAGCAGGTTCTGGATATGTTTGGCGATCACTTTGGTCTGAATATTGTTCACGTACCGGCAGAAGATCGCTTCTTGTCAGCGCTGGCTGGCGAAAACGATCCGGAAGCAAAACGTAAAATCATCGGTCGCGTTTTCGTTGAAGTATTCGATGAAGAAGCGCTGAAACTGGAAGACGTGAAGTGGCTGGCGCAGGGCACCATCTACCCTGACGTTATCGAATCTGCTGCTTCTGCAACCGGTAAAGCACACGTCATCAAATCTCACCACAACGTGGGTGGCCTGCCGAAAGAGATGAAGATGGGCCTGGTTGAACCGCTGAAAGAGCTGTTCAAAGACGAAGTGCGTAAGATTGGTCTGGAGCTGGGCCTGCCGTACGACATGCTCTACCGTCACCCGTTCCCGGGACCAGGCCTCGGCGTTCGTGTTCTGGGTGAAGTGAAGAAAGAGTACTGTGACCTGCTGCGCCGTGCTGACGCCATCTTCATTGAAGAACTGCGTAAAGCGGACCTGTACGACAAAGTCAGCCAGGCGTTCACCGTCTTCCTGCCAGTACGTTCCGTTGGCGTAATGGGCGATGGTCGTAAGTATGACTGGGTTGTCTCTCTGCGTGCTGTCGAAACCATCGACTTTATGACCGCACACTGGGCACATCTGCCGTACGATTTCCTCGGTCGCGTTTCCAACCGCATTATCAATGAAGTGAATGGTATTTCCCGCGTGGTGTATGACATCAGCGGCAAGCCACCAGCGACTATTGAGTGGGAATGATTAACAGCTAACTCATAGCAAGTCATTCCTATTCAGATGCTAATTCAACCCTCTGTTTTTACAGAGGGTTTTTGTTTTTATGTATTCATTTCTATTCACTCTACACCATATTTTTCGGCGGTACAGGTGACGGTATTACCTTAAAGGTATACTCTCATACCGTCATGAAAATGGTTTCTATACGGGTGAATTGTGCTTACCGATACAAAATTAAAAAACCTCAAGCCGCAGGACAAACTGTACAAGGTCTCCGATCGTGACGGGCTGTATGTAGCTGTTCTTACGTCAGGCACGGTCTCGTTTCGCTACGACTACCGTATCAACGGTCGCCGCGAAACGCTGGTAATCGGGCAGTATGGGCGTGACGGTATCAGCCTGGCAGAAGCGCGAGAAGAACTGATTGCTGCAAAGAAGTTGCTTAAAGCAGGCCAGTCACCGGCTGCGGCTAAACGTGACGGTATCAAAAAGATTCGTGGTGCTGAGACGTTTGCGGTACATACCGACAGTTATATGAAACACGTCATCCTGGCTGAAAGTACCCGCGCAATGAAGCAGGCAGTGATCGACCGTGACATACTTCCTGTTCTTGGCAACAAAATGATGGCTGAAATTACCACATCGATGGTTCGTGATTTGTGTGACCGGATTGTCGAACGCGGTGGCCGGGCAACAGCAGTGCAGGCCAGGGAGATCATCAGCAGCGTATACCGTCACGCCAATGACCGTGGTCATGGTTTGTTTAATCCTGCAGCTGACATTAAACCTTCGTCTATCGCCATATTTAAACCACGAGAGCGAACACTGACACCAGAAGAAATTGGCCTGTTCTTCCGCACGTTGGATGCCATTGGTGCTATGGGCACTATGAAAATGGCTTTAAAGCTGGTGCTTATCACTATGGTTCGTAAAGGCGAATTCACCAATGCAACGTGGGATGAAATAGATTTTAAAAAATGGACATGGACAATTCCTTCAGACCGCATGAAGGGAAGCCGGGCGCACGTTATTTACCTGCCTAAACAGGCACAGGATATATTGGTCGGGTTGCAGATGTGCGCTGGTGGAAGTGAATATCTGGTTCCTGGTCGTTACAATTTCCGGAAGCCATTATCTAATGCCGCGCTGAACTCTCTGATCGACAGAACGGTGAAAATAATAAATGAAGATGGTGAGCATATTCAGGACTTCACTGTACATGATATGCGCCGTACAGCCAGTACATTGTTGCATGAGGCTGGTTATCCTTCAGACTGGATTGAAAAGGCTCTGGCACATGAGCAGAAAGGTGTGCGCGCCGTATATAACAAAGCGGAATACGCTAGACAGCGCGCCTACATGTTGCAGCAGTGGGCCGATATGATTGATTCCTGGATTAACGGGGATCATACGGATCTGATTCCGTTCTCCCCGTCGAAGTTTGAGAAGTGGATGGCGGGGGAATAACGTTTAATTATTCTGCTGATTTTCTTCCATCTCGGCTTCTGCTGCCAGTGATTCAATTTTATCTGCGAATATTGCTGACAGTGTTGCAAATTCAGCATCAGTGACAGCGGGAACAGGAACAAACCTGATCCCGCTGTGTGCAAGCATGTTTGCAGTTTCAAGGCATTTCCTTAAATCTGCTGGTGATGCCCTGTTCATGCTGCACGCTCCCGTCCCTGGTTGTCTGTTGGTGACAGAGGAGCATTGCTGAATGCATTTGTTAATCCGCCAATATACAACGCGTATCCTGGGTGTAGTTGCACGGCCGGGTCTTCGCACTGATTACCCCAAACATCGAAGCCATGAGACGACTGGCGGGCGAACAGTTCAATGCGAGAAACATCGCCTAACAATTGCACAAGTTTTTCACGAACGATATCTGGTTTTCTTGAATGCTCAAGCCGCGGTGCGGTAAATGACTGAACGATCCCTGCATTAATGCGCGGAGGTAGTTTTCCCTTAACTGCAAACAGGCAATCTTCACTATTGGCGCGAGTCATGTGTCCCATACCCATAACCAGTTTATCTGGTTGTCGACTACCACATTTTATCCACGTGAAGCCCTTCATGGTCATCAGACGGAATCCCCAGGCTTCAACAACTTTTAGCGCTTCGAGTGGTTGTGTTGGCACCCACCACATGGCCAACAGACAGTTTTCATCGGCCAAATCCCACACAGGAAGGCGGCAGATATCCAGCACACTCATAACCGGATATTTAAAACCGGCACCGCGATTACCATCTGCGGCTTTGTCCCGGTATACCCAGGGTGGATCTGCATAGATTAGTGTGTATTTCTTAGTCATAAACCACCCCGCAACATCCTATACCGCTATAGTCGCCACGGCGAAGGCCGTTACCTTTTGTGATACATTGGTCCCTGCGAACCGCGATCCTTGCACGCTCAACATCACCAGAAGCAACATCCATACACTGAAGCCAAAGGTGAGCGGCAATGCGGAACTGCCCTTTTTTTTCTCTTTCAATCGCGCGTTTTTCGATCTCTATCGCCGCAGGAGTAACGGCGACAATCTTTGACGGACTGCGCATTGAAACCTTATTCATGTGATATTTTTCAAGTCGGCTTAACTTTCTCACTTAATCCAACCCTCTCTGAAAATTAATGCCAGCAGATAAAGCCATGCTGAAACAGAGGCCAGGAATAAGTACCATCCTGACCATTTGCTCCAGTGCCTTAGCAGCGCACTCATGCAGCGTTGCTCACGGGACGATATACACGTTGCTGAACAGGAGGTTTTTTACCCTGGAACTCTGCTGGGCTTGCTGCCTGACGTTCATCAAGCCAACGTTCAACTTCATCACGGTTCCATGCGCAGCGTTTATCGGTGATATACCAGCGTTTGGGAAATTCCCCTGCGCGCTCCATACGGTCGATAGTGCTCCATGACAGTGGCACCACCGCCAGGAGTTCCTTCTTACCTAATGCACCTTTCATAAATACCTCTTTTGGTTGCAGTGCGGCGCGCGTGGCGCCGCGGTGGTGGTTACATAGATGTTTCGTTTAATTCTTCCCGACGAACGCTGTAAACGTCGGTGGCTTTTGCCAGCAGTTCGTCATCATCTGAAAGTTTTTGTGCAATGTATTTGTAAGCCTTATCCAGTTCGGAGACAGTGCTGTAATTCATCGCTGCGCTGGTAAAGGCCATCAGCATTTCTTCTGGATCACGGCTATCCGCTTTACGCGTTTGCTCATCAGGCTTTTTCACTGGTTTAGCGTTGATCAGACTGTTCATTCCCGCAGCAGTGGTCGTTTGCGGAGTAATGTCTCGCTCAACGCGCGGTGCCGTTTCCTGTAATTCGTCTGGGGTGTAAACACCGAGAAGTACATCAGGAGCGTGCAGGCGAGCCCATCGTTTCGTGCAAAGATAGGCAAGTTGCTGGCGCGGATCCTGTTCCCACAATGGAGAGTTACGCACTCCGGCTTGCGCCATACTGATGGTAAGCTCACGGGGTTCTGCTTCTCCTTTAAGAACTGCTGACACAGTTACCGTCAGATTCGGTGATTTATCTGTTTTGCCGTTAACATTCGACCAGTCACCGCTCCAGCGATAATTCAGGCGTGTCGCTAGCAGGCTGGAAGAGGATACGACCGCGTTTACCAACTGTGCTTCGTAGCCTAACGTTCCGTTTACCACATGCGTTTTCTGCGCCACGGCGAAAGGGTTCATTCCCCACTGTGCCGCCTGCATGGTCACCGCCAGGCAATCGGCAGGTTTGCCTTCAAGATGTTTCGGTACAGTCGCTTTGCTTTGTGACATCAACTCCGCGAAACGCACCAGTTGATTCATGCCATCGGGGCTGAAGATTGCCGCAGCAGTGCCCACAGTTGCGCCTGGTTGTGATGTGATTGCGATATCATTGCTCATACGTACATATCCTGTTTACGTGCCCAGTCAGGGCGTTTAATAATTTCCACTCCGCCCCATTCATCGTTGATGCGGCATTCGTGGTAGGTATTCAGATCCCGGCGGAACAGAGCGTGCCCGGCATCGACATCTGGCGCATCCAGCTCGAACACGCGTACCGGATACCGACCACAATCAATGCTTTCGCTCACGGCAAGAAAGAAAAAACCATGCGGCTGACCAGTAACCCTCATTGCGCCTTCGCGGTACATTGCGTCCTGCACGTGGTAGCGGAATTCCTCGATGTGGCGTGCAAAACGGTCCATATCCGCAACCTTTTTCACGTCGACGATCACGTTGTGCTCGTTCAGCCATTTGTCTGGACGAATTCGGCACAACTCACCCGTTTCTTCATCGTTCCAGTACATTGATGCTTCGCAGTAACCAGGTGCTTCCAACATCCAGCGTGCCGCCGGATGAGCCATTGCGCTATCACGCATCAGCTCCAGTTTTCGCCACTGCTCGACATCAAGTACCGCAATACCCATATCCGTCACATCACGAAGAAATGCTTCTTCGTCAGCTTTACCTTGTTTTGTCCGACGATCGAATTTCGGTGAAACGATGAAGCGTTTGTCGAATTCTCCAGGTTCCAGAAGCAGGCAGTGCAATGCGGTTCCCATATCCAGTGCAGAATTTTTCTCTTCGTCTTCTGGTGCTGCCTGAATCCATTTAAGAAGCGCCGGATTCTTGGCAACCATGTCCAGTTGCGACTTACTCACGCCGTCACCGGCGTGGTAGTCTTCGTTGCTGATGTCGAAATAAATTCCCGGTTTCATGCCGCGTCCCTCTGCCCATCAAGCTGATCTGCCAGATCCCAGCGGGCGATAATTGCCATTGCCTCTCGCCGGTAGGCATCCATTAGTTCTTCGAACTCAGGGCTGTCTTTAGCGGCCTCCAGTACTTCCTGGCGAACGCCTTTGCCTGTTACAACGTCGAAAGTTGAGGCCAGTTGATGAAGTCGGATGCTCTCAATCAGTTCAACTTGTCGGTCATATAGCTGTTCTGACAGGCGGTAGTCCTTGTCGAACGCCAGCATGATTTTTTGAAGATTTTTCTGCTGATTAACGTTCATTATCAGCCCTCCCATATCTCGTTATCGTTGGCCACATCGCGAGCTTCTTTGCTGACGAAAGCCCACTTAATGCCTTCCTGTAAGGTGCGGAACTTCCAGCTCATGAATCCGCATGCAGTAACACAGTACCAACCGTTGATAATTTTCCACTGCATAACTTGTTACCTCGGTCTGTTACCGTTGAGGTAATAATTATGCGTATCTGGTTTGATGTCAATAGATATGAGTTAAAAAAATTACCCGTTAGGTAATCGAATAGGCAATAAAAAAGCCGCCATAAGGCGGCTTACTTACTGAAAAATATGATTTTATTGTTTGTTTTTTTCGTTCTGGTTGATGACAAATTCAATGTAACTTTCGATCTTTGCCTTCTCTGTTTCAGGTAACAATGCGTAGCGCGAGCGGTCATAGTTGATAGTTGCAGGGTCATGCGGATGAATCAGTAGTTCATATCCGTGACGCCCGAATGCAGATGCAACATTCTCCAGGGTGGAAATGGAAACGCTGACCTCATTGTTTAACAGGCGGCTTATTGTCACCTGGGCGACGCCGGATGCGCGGTGAAGTTTTCCCTGAGTTGAAAGGTCGCGGCTTTCACTCATCCAGCGTTCCAGGTTGTGAGCTGCCAGCTGACCAATGTCGCTTGGGCCGACAGGCTGAAAACCTTCCTGAGAAAGCGAGCGATCGATATCAAGCCAGTTACGGGGTTTATTGGCGGCAGCTTCAATTTTTCGCGCAACCTGGTCGCCGATAACCTTCTTGCCAAGAGCCCAGCGGTTTACCAGATTTGCCTGAGTTCCAAGTTTTTCTGCCATCCGCGTCTGAACACCATTGAATTCACGGTCGATCAAGTCGTTGAGATTTTGCCTGCGGACGTCCTGGATACTTTTCATTTTCTGGAAAATCGCCTCATATATGAATCAGTAGATGATTCAATTTAAAGCAATATTACCCAACAGGTAAATGCACCCCATAGGTAACTATCCTTGATTTTTGTTACCTTATGGGTGAATATTTATTATCTGAAATAAATATCAGGCAATAGCTATGAGCGATAACGGACATTTCGATTTCAAAAAGCACTGGCTTGCACTTACTCCGGATGAGCGTGAAGCCTTCGCACAGGAAGCCGGAACGACGAGTCACTATATCCAGACTCACTTAACAGGTAAGCGCAAAATGCCAGGTAAGGTATTGATGAATGGGCTTTTTAAAGCCTGTAAAACAAGACAATGGCTGCGCTCAAAAGCGGAACTGGCATACTTCTTCTACTCATGATATCTGGCAACAACCCTCTGTAGACCGCCATCCGGCGGTCTTTTCATATCTATTCGTACCTCAAAGGTAATAAAAAACCAAATCTGGTTGATATTTTTTTTGTGTCAGCACAAAATAACCGTAATCCCAATACTAATAACAGGGCTTACCATGGAAATCATTACACGTATTGATGCCGCAAAGCGCGGACTTAAACGCTACTACACCGGAAAACCATGTAAGCACGGACATGACAGTGAACGCTGGGTTTACAACGGACACTGTGTTGAGTGCACCATGGAATCAAACCGTCGCATCAGGGCAGAGATTAAGCAGATCATGATTAATTCCTCCCCACAACATTCAAGCTGATAGCGGAGATTAATCATGAGCAGACATGCAACAGATTGGGCCTGGGAGACAGATCCAGGTAGCTCGTCATTAAAGCTCATACTGCTCTCGATGGCTGACAGAGCCGATGAATATAACCTCTGCTACCCCAGCATAGAACGCCTCGTTAAAGACACTTGTCTGAATAAAAAAACCGTGCAGGCCGGGCTTATATCGCTCATGAAAATGGGGCTTATTTCAGATACCGGAGAGAGAAAGGGAGCGACAAAAAGAGTGCGGGTTTTCTCTCTTAATATAACCAAAAACGGGAACATTAAAGGCAACCGGGAGGGGGGCAATGAACCCGAAAACGGTAATGTTACCGAAAACGGGAATATACCCAAAAACGGGATGTTGAATGATCCCAAAAACGGGATGTTGAATGATCCCAAAAACGGGATCCAGAACCAGTCATATAACCGGTCATTTAACCAAGAGAGGGAGAGCAGGACAAAAAACGGGGATTCTGTGTCTCATGACCCCGGCGCAAACAACGCCGTGATGAATAACTTTGTTCCTCCTGGTGGGCCAGGGCAATTAGGCAAATTTGTCATGCATGAACAATGGCAGCCATCAGATGACTTTCTTCGGAAAAGCTCATTGCAGGGAATCTACCTGGATAGTCTGCCAACGGCACAGGAACTTGCAGAGTTCAGAATTTACTGGATGGCTGAGGGTAAGGCATACCATCAGGCACAGTGGGAGCAGAAGCTGGCAAGGCGGCTGCAGATTAGCAGACAGAAGCAATCAACATTACCTGATAACAACGTTCCGCACTGGAACAGCCCTGAAGCGTGGGAGGATTTCTTGTGAACAACGTTTTTACCGCGATACAAAACCGTGACGGAGAAGCCCTTTCTCGCATGTCAGGTTATGAGCATCAGTACACCAACAATGACAACGTGGTGAACATGTCAGCAGAGAGGCTTGTTGATGCCCTTTTCAAACAGCTGAAACAACTGTTTCCGGCGGCAGTGGTAACCAACCTGAAGACGCCAGAGCAGGAAGTTGCTGCAAAACAGCAGTGGATTGCTGCGTTTGCCGAAGGGGGGATCCGAACCCGTGAACAGGTTTCTGCTGGTATGCGCCACGCCCGCGCCAGTGAATCTCCGTTCTGGCCGTCGCCAGGGCAATTCATCAAGTGGTGTAAAGACAGCAAGATGGTTCTTGGCGTCACCATTGACGATGTGATGGCGGAGTTTCACCGGTACAGCAAGGAAAAAAGTTTATATCCTGGTGGTCCCGAAAGATTCCCGTGGCGGCATCCGGTTATGTACTGGGTCGTATGTGATACCCGCCGTGCAATGTATCAGCGCCAGCTTAGCGAGATTGAGGTTGAGAAACACGCGCGCAGGCTGCTCGATGATTGGGCGAAAAAGGTGGCTTCCGGACAGCAGATACCCGATCCGGTGATCAGCATACAGGCAAAGCCAGAGCCCATGAGTACACCTCCGGACACAGGGAGAGACGTTTACCATCCACCAGGGCGAAGTTTCGGGTGCATGCCTAACGCCGCCACTCTGGGGGGAATAACACCGGCGCAGTGGCTGATGGAGGAATACAGGCGGGGAAAGGCGGCAGGATTTATCAAGTAATACCAGCGCGATAGCGCATTTTTTTACGCCTTGATAATTACCTTTTGGGTAATAAAGTATTCTAAACTCTATTGATTTCGTGTCTTATGTGGTTTTTAATTACCTCAGGGGTAAATCATGAGAAAACAGATACAGGCTCTTGGTCGACTCAAAACAGGCCAGATGAACAAAACAGAATCTGCGTATTGCCAGCACCTTGAGCTGCGTAAACGTGCAGGAGAAATCGTCTGGTATCGATTTGAGGGTATCAAGCTGCGGTTAGCTGACAACACGTTCTATACGCCCGATTTTGCTGTGATGCTCGCCACCGGCGAGATGGAACTGCACGAAGTGAAAGGTTTCTGGACCGACGACGCCAGGGTGAAAACCAAAGTCGCCGCAGATCAGTATCCGTTCCGAATCATCGGGGTAACGGTTAAACCAAAGAAAGCAGGTGGTGGCTGGAACATCGAAGAGTTCTGAATCGACGATCTTTTTAGTTATCAATGTAATCAATAAGTTATGTGGATAAGCGAGGGTAAAGATGGAAAGTAATATCAAAGGGTTAGTTGCCGCCGGGCATGAGATGGCTTCGGAACTGAAAGCAGAATGTGGTGCCGTTGATATGCGCAGCGTGGCAAAGCTGATCAGCGATTTGGCAACGCAACTGGAAGTGCAACTGGTGCGTGCTAATGCGCTGGCCGAAGACCAGCAGAAAGCGATTGAGTCAATTAAGCAGGCTGATGCGGCTGTTAAGTTGGCACACGAGAAGTTTTCGGCGCTGGCGGCGGAGAATGCGGGGCTGAAGTCTGGCGCTATGGACGAAATCAAGGTTATCAACCGTGGAGGGCAGGCATATTGTGTAAAAGATGGCGTGCAAGTTAATCCCATGTATGCAAGAGGGTGGAATGACTATCGCGCAAAGTCTCTGCAATCAGACCCCCCAGCCACCGATGCTTTCCTGGCTGAAATTGAACGCAAAGCAATCCGCAAGTTCATTAACAGCATTGAACACATCCTGCGTGACAAGTTGTCACCGTATGACACCGAAGAGATGCTTGAGACTATGCGTATTTTTCTGGAAGAACAGGGAGGCGAGCAAAAATGACAATCACAAAACAACGAGTAGAAAAAATCATATATCGCCATGAAATGGGACTGAACAGCGATGTCACTGCCGAAGAGGTTTATGACCTGGCTGTACTGGCGCTGAATTTATCAAATATCGCAAACCTGAAGCGATACGAGCTTGATATGGGTGGTTGTGACTCGTTCGGTCAGGATTGTGGCGCTGACATGACTGAAGATTCTGATGGCGATTATGTCCTGTTTGATGACGTGGTTAAGTTGTTTGAGCTTGATACATTCGAAAGCCCAGCAAAGGAGGCAACCAGTGAGCAAGATTGACTATCAGGCACTGCGTGAAAAGGCAGAGCGTGCAATTCCGGCAATGGAACGCCTGTTAATGTTGCCAGTTGATGATGATCTGATAAGCGAACAGGAACTTAAAGATTACGGTGTGGATATTGATGCGCTCAACGCCTTCAAATTTCTGACCGGACCAGAAACCGTGCAGGCGCTGCTGGATGAACGGGAAAGAAACCAGCAATACATCAAACGCCGTGACCAGGAGAACGAGGATATTGCGCTAACGGTTGGGAGGCTGCTAATCGAAAACGGCCAGCTTGTTGCCGATACGCTACGCCACTTAGCTGATAACGAAATCGACTCTGATTATTTTGCTATCACCTCAACGAATGAGAACGGTACTGAAATTGATCATGA